>OCTA010000211.1_pt1 | contig 54730 bp, 38 predicted proteins | sample 1538991 | NCBI WGS metagenome assembly OCTA01 (sample SAMEA3539302, study PRJEB22396) | soil metagenome | biome: tundra; feature: field; material: soil | place: USA | collected 2010-05 | depth 0.15 m
TGATACGGGGTTCAACATCCGTATTGACCCGACGTCCAATTCTGACCTATTTGCAGGCTCACCTACATCGGCGTATTAGGTGTCAAAATCACCTTGAAAGGGGTGGACCTAAGAAGTCACCATTCTGTCGACTGTGGCTCGCCAAAGCCAGAGCGAAACCATCGCCGAGGAGAAGCCGAATGACCCCTCCGATGCCACCGGCGACTTCCGCGCCGGAGACTACTTGTACGCGGGAAGTGAGGCGTAGTACGCGCCAAGGGTCGTCAGCGAGCCGTCGGCGTTGTTCAGAGCATGGGTCGGGCCGGCCCAGGGGTACCACGCGTAGCGCTCAAGTCGCGGGTGCCGCGCAAACATGGCAACCGCGCCGGTGACATGCGCCAGGGTGACAGCGGCGCTCCCGGTGTCACTGTTGTTCAGGCAGCCCCATTCGGTAAGCCAAAGCGGACGATTGCCGGGCAGAGCCTCAATCTTTCGAATATGCCCCTCCAGCGTGGAGGCGTTGGCCTCGCAAGATCCAGCGTTCCATCCGTACCAGTGAATCGCGATGAAGTCGACGCGCAGACTCGGATTGGCATTGACCTGCGCGATGAAGTCTGTGGACCAAGCCACACCGGTGGTGTTGGCCTGGGCACCGGGGGCGCCGATTTGAATTGCCGGGTTGTTGAAGGCCGGCCAAAGCGAGATGGCCGTCGCCACGGATATGTTGGATTGCGTAGTGTTGTCGGGCTCGTTGAAACCGAGCACCGTCTTGTAGCCTTTGGTCACCATCGTGCTAATCGCACTGGCGATCCCCGCTGAACTCTGCTCGGCCCCCGCGTGGCCCCAGATCATCGGCACGAACTCTCCACCGACGGTGGGCGAGCTGCAGGGAGCGTCCGCACTCTGCATCCAGTTGTAGTACCAAGAGACTTTCAAATTGGTGCGAGCGAGGCAGGGGGAATTTGCAACCCCCCGATAGGGAGCGCTGGCTGCTCCAGCTGTGCCGCCAGTTGCGGTCGCTCCGCCTGCGCTCGAGATGCCGCCGTTTGCCGACGCTCCGCCTGCGCTCGAAGTTCCGCCAGGTACCGACCCTCCGCTTGCCCTGGTGCCGCCGGTCGTGATCGCCCCAGCGCCACCCGCCCCACCACCCGTGGCCAACACGCCACCGGTTGTCTTGCTGCCGCCCGAACCCGCTGCCCCTCCCGTGGCTGCATTTCCACCAACAGCAATGCTGCCACCCGCGCCACCGCCACCTGCGATCGCGGTGCCACCGCTGGCAGCAACACCACCCGACCGGGAGCTACCACCGCCGTTGGCGCCACCGACGCCACTGCCGCCGGCGCTGACGCCACCGGCGTCGCCGCCCGCGCTGGTCGAAGCGCCCCCTGTCGTAGTTGTGCCTCCTGTCTTGGGCGACCCTGTGCCAGGGTTGCCACCACTGGCTGCGGAAACACCACCAGCCACGCCACCGGTCGCCGGGACGCCACCCGTCACCTGGCTACCACCCGCAGCGCCACCGCTGGTTGGCAATCCTCCCAGCGAGCTCTGTCCATTGCCGTTCCCCCCACGACTACAACCCGTCGCCACCAACCCAAGGCAAAGAAACCAAAGCGCCCGATTGCTGACTCTGCGGTTCTTCATGATGGCTCGTGAATGTGGACTTTGTTGTCCCAGGCGCGACGTCAAAGGGGCCGTGCGGGAGTGTGTGCCTTCGTCAAACATGATGATTCGTTGGCGTGTCGCACTTCAAGTCGTTCTCTCATTCTCACGGCGCAGTAAAGACGTACTGGCCAGAGCCGACCACGAGCACCAGGGCGTTGGTCTGCGCCGTGCTTGAAGTCACGCCCGGGGCGGTTGCAGCAGGGGCGCCGCTTTCGGTAACGGCGGTCGGGTTGCTGGTCGGAATGGTAATGGTGGCGGTGGCATTCACCGGCACCGCGACCGTCAGGGTGATGCCAGTGCCGCTCTGCTGCCAGTTGCTCACGATCAGTCCGCGGATGGAATGGTACTCGGCATCGATCGAGGCGAGGCCGGTCTGGGGCTGCGGGTGAATGAAGAACTTTTCCCAGCCCCGGCCGCTCGGATCGGGATTGATGCCGCCCAGGCCATTGTAGAGCCATTCCTCGGCAGGGCCGAGCATGGCGTGGTTCTGTGAGTCGACTGGGTTGGCGTTCCAGGCTTCAGTCAGCGAGGTGGCCCCCTGATTGATTTGGTACAGATAGCCAGGCCCGGTCGATTGCTTTAGCATGGAGTAGATGACATCGCCCCGACCCGCCCGCGAAAGCGCGCGGATCACATAGGCAAACCCTATGTCTCCGGCGGTGACCTGGTTCTTGGCCGCGGTGACCGTCCCGACCAGGCTGGACAGAACCGCAGCTTGTTGATTGGTCGGGACCAATCCAAGTGCCAAAGGCATCGCGTTCGCCGTCTGGCTGTTCCGATCGTACGACCCTGCACTGGTCAGGAACTTCGTATTGAAGGCATTGGTGGTTGTGGTCAGGGTCGCTTGGAATTGTGTCGCGTCGGCCTGGTTGCCCAGAAACTGGGCCGTCTGTTGCATGACCTGTAGATCCTGCAGGTAGATCGCGGTCGCTGTCACTCCAGCGGTCGTGAGTTGCGAGTTTCCAGGCGCGGCCGGGCCGACATCGTACCAGTCGCCCAGGCCATAGCTAACGATGTTGCCGCTGGCCTTGCCGCCCACGTAGCTCGTGTAGCGTTTCATGTTGGCGTAGTGCTCGTCGAGCGGGCCTCGGTCACCGTACATTTGATAGACGTACCAGGGATTGATGACAAAAGCGCTGCCCCATTCCGGTGAATCGCGAAAGGCGCCACTGAACACGGTGAACTCGGGCGCGATATCGGGGACCAGCCCGGCGCTGGTCTGGGCGTCACGGGCGTCGCGAATGAATTTCTCGTAGAAGGCGGCCACGTCGTAATTGAACATGATGCTCGGAAAAAGCAGGTGGGACGTCTCGATCCACCCGAGTTTCTCCCGATGCGGACAGTCCGTGATGATGTTCTGTAGATTGCTGCGAATGGCCGCCAGGATGAGGGCGTGAATCTTGTTCAGATCCTGATCTGATGACGTGAACTTCCCGACATTCTCCGCCGAGGCGTAGATGAACTTGCCGGTGAGGCTCGCAATCTGGGGTTTGCCCGGGAAGCTGGCGGCCTGCGCGGCAGGGACCGCGCCCTCGACCTGGACGTAACGGAAGCCGGTGTAGGAAAAGCGCGGGTGCCACACCTCAGGGCCGCTTCCCTTCAAGGTGTAGGAAAACCAAACCGGGCCGCCCGAGCTCGCCTGACTGACGTTCCCTCCGCTCAACAATTCGCCCGGGGTCAGTTTGACCGTCGAGCCGGCGATCCCTTGCACGGTCAGCTCCGGCCAGCCGGCGAAATTTTGACCCAGGTCGTAGACGAAAACACCCGATTGCGGCTGTGTGACCTTTACCGAAGCGAACTCCTGCATCACTTTCACGGGCGGCGCGGACCGGGCGATCAGGGCAGGGGCAGTTCCGGTGGCCACCGTGGCCGGCTTCCATGATGTGGCAGTGAACCCGGGCTGGTCCCAGCCCGCCGGTTCCTGTCGGGCGTCGAAATCTTCGCCGCCGTAGATGTTGCTGAACGTGATCGGACCGGCCGCCGTTGTCCAAGAGGTGTCACTGACCACGGCATCCTTGCTGCCATCGGTGAATTCCAGCTGCAGACGCAGGATCAGCTTGGGCGATCCGAACGACCCAGTGAACTTGGCGTAGCGGCTGCTGGTGGGCACATTGTACATCCCGTTGCCGAGCAGCACGCCCATGGCATTGCTTCCTTGCGATAAGGCCTTGGTCACGTCGTAGGTGACGTAGTGGCAATTCTTGGTGTAATTGGTCCAGCTCGGTTCCATGACCGCGTCGCTGACGTTGCCGCCGTTGACTCGCAGCTCGAACTGCCCCAGTCCGCAAATGGAAACCAGGGCTCGCGCAAGGGACTTGCTGACTGTGAATTCTTTGCGGAAGATCGGCAGTGCTGTTCCCGAGCCGCCGGTAATCCACTGGGCGCCCCAGTCCGTGGTGGCAAGCAGCCCAACCGTGAACTCCGAGGGCGCGCTCCACGCCGACAGCCGCCCTGCTTGATCGCGCACGCGCACCTGCCAGTAGGCGTGTGTCCAAGAGCCCAGCGCTTGCCCGGCGTAGACCAGGCTCGATTCGGTCGAGGTCACCGAACCGGTACTGAACAGATCGCCCTGGCCCGCGGCCAGCTTGTCCGCCGATGAAGCCACCAAGACCTCGTAGGCCGACTGGCTGAGGCCGCGCGCCTTGCTGTCGGAGGACTGCAGCTCCCAGGCCAGGCGCGGCGTGGCGGTCTGGATACCCAGCGGTGCATCTTGCAGCTCGCAGCGCAGACGAACTGGGAGGACCGGGCTGTTCGCTGTGCCTCCTTGCCCGGCCATGCCCCCAGCTCCTCCACCGATTCCTCCTACGCCCGAGGCTCCACCTGTGCTGCCCGCCGAGCCGCCCGCTCCTGCATTGCCACCCGAACCAGTCTTGCCCCCTAAAACTGCTGTCGTGCCCCCGCTGACTGCGCCGCCGCCTCCGGCGCCACCGCTCGAACCGCCTCTGCCGCCCGTGCCCGTCGAGCCGGCCACCGCCCCGGCCGTGCCCGCTCCACCTCCCGTGCTCGCACTGCCGCCCATCCCGGTCTGACCGCCTGCCGGGCTAGACCCACCGGCGCCCGCCACCCCGCCCGATCCCGGCGTCGTGCCGCCCATCCCACTCGCGAAACCACCGGCCCCCGCCACACCCGTGCGCCCGCCGAGGCTAGACCAACCGCCCTGTCCTGCGCCGCCTCCCTGTCCGGCAGAGCCGCCGCCCTTTCCACCAACCCCCACAGTCCCTGCGGACGCATCAGCCGCCGCATTGGAACTGCCCGAGCTGCAGCCGACTGCCGCCAGCAAGAGAAGCGCGCACGCGGTTAAAAATCGGTCGGGTGTATTCATGTCGTTGGCTCGGCTGCGGATTTCTACGGCGCCAGCAAGGGCAAATGTTCGCACAATAGGACCTGATAATCCTACGAGATAGCGAGAATAGTGCTCCCGCGTCCGGCTCGAATTGTCAACAACAGCTCCCACATGAACGACATCTCCCTACTCACAGTCTTGTCTAGATTGCGATGCTTGTGCGTGAAAAAGATCTTCAAATCCGTCACACCCACCGGAACTCTCCACGCCCATGAACACCAAACTAGTGCGCCATCGGAATGCTCCTTTCGCCGAGATTCACGACCTCATCAAATCGCTGCAACCAGAGATCTTGATCGTCGACCATGACGGCATCCAGGGCCCCTGGGACGCTGACCTGGTGATGTACGAAGAGCCCAAAGGGGTCTTTTCTCCCTCGGGAAACACGATTGCTGCGGCTCAGGACAACAAGATCAACGGCACCGGTGACAATGACTGGTATTGGGCGCCGGACATTGGCAACTTGATGACCGCCAGTGCGATCGTCGATGGTCATCTCAAGAAGCTTGAGGCGAGCTACACCAACTTCATTCTCAACTGTCCCCCAAATCGCCAAGGACTGTTGAACCAGGGCATCTTGGATATCCTCGCTCAAGTGGGGAGTTCATGGACGCCCAATACGAGCCGAGCGCCGTTGCCCGCGCAAACCCCACTGAACGAGCATCCGTACATGCCCACCGGAGCAACCGCCACCAGTGGAACCGCCAGCAATGCCATCGACGGTGTCAACGACGTGGGCGTCAATACGGTTTGGACATCCTCGACCGCCTTCCCGCAATCGCTGACGCTCGACCTAGGGTCGGTAAAGCCTGATGTGGGCTACTTCGGCTATCTGCCGGGCTACGCAGGCAACGGACCAACCACCAACGGCAGCATCACGTCCTACAAGATCCTGGTCAGCAGTGATAATTCCGTCTACACGCCGGCGACCTCGGGAACCTGGCCGGGCGACGGAAAGTACCAAGGGGTTCTCTTTGGACCCGTGGCAGCGCGCTACGTTCGTCTGGAGGCCGATGCCGTGAACGGTACCGGCGGTGCCCAGGCCACCGAGGTCCGTCGTGGGCGCCCGACGATAGTCCAGTTTCCCTTGATCACCGTGCCATGGCTGATGTTGTCGCCGACATCAGGCAGCGTCGGTGGCGTCGTCCAAGTATTGAAATCTGCCGAAGCAGATCCTGGTCGCCATGCACCTGCCGCGGACGCTCCCGAGCTTCACCCTGCGCGTCCGCCACCTTCATCCCGCCACGGGGCACGGGACGCGGAAGACTGGGTCAATTGATCGAGGCGACCTCGCCACGGACGCGATGGGGCAGACTATGCCCCGTGCTCAAAGACTATTGTGGGCCGGGCGGGTGGTCCGCGCTCAATCCGCCCGATCGAGGACCGCGACGATCTTGCTTGCTTCGATTGCGCGGATCGCTATCGTACGCCCTATTCAGCGGTCGGGTGGCTCGCGCACCTCTGCTTGTCGGCCGAGCCGCTTGGCAACTGATATCCGGTCTCTTTCACGGGGGTTTGTCATGCGCCTAGCGAAGTTCGTCACGATCACTTCATTGGTCGCCGCATTTTGTGGGGTTACGGCGTGTGGGACGGATGGCTCCCACGCAAAAGGCGGGGCCGGCGGAAATGGTGGCGCGACGTCTGCGGGCGGAGCCTCGGGAACTGGCGGCTTGACCGCCAGTGGTGGCGGCAGTGGCAGCGGCGGCGCGTCGGCGAGTGGTGCAGGTGGCGGAGCCGGTGGGGCGTCGAGCGGCAACGGCGGCGCAACCTCGATGGGTGGTCAAATAGGGAGTGGCGGTGCAAGTAGCACGGGCGGCGCCAAAGCAAGTGGTGGTGCCGCTGGCAATGGCGGCGCGACCGGGAGCGGTGGCGTCACGGGCAGCGGTGGCGCCACGGGCAGCGGTGGCGCCACAGGCAGCGGCGGCGCCACAGGCAGCGGCGGCGCTACGGGCAGCGGCGGCGCCACCGGAACTGGGGGCCTTTCGGCAGCCGGCGGCTCCAAGGCCAGCGGCGGCGCGACGGTCAGTGGTGGCTCCGGCGCAACCGGTGGGGCTAGCCCGACCGGCGGCGGGCCTGGCGGGACGACGGCGACGGGCGGAACCAACGGAACTGGCGGAACCAACGCCACAGGCGGCACGGGCGGTGGAACGAGCACACTGGTTCAGCCCATTGCCCGCACGAACGGAAAGTACGTTCTCGAATTCGGCGACATTTTCTTCGAAGTCGATTCCCTCGTTGGGGCGCGCGTGATCACCTTGACCCTCGCAGGCGGTCCCAACTACTTGACGGGAACCGCGCAGGATGCGGTCAACTATGGCTCCACTTTCCGCGTCAGCCCGCAGAGCGCTTGGCCAGGCACTTGGCCGCCACCGCCCGAGATCGATACCAGCGCCTACACCATGACCGTGTCGGGTCAGACCATCGTGGGCACAAGCCCCAACGCCGCGTCGATCGGCGCCACGGTCACCAAGAAGTTCACCCCGGGCCTGACCAATCAAAGTATCGTTGCGGAATACACGATCCAAAGCACGGCCAGCGGGAAGAGTGTCGCCCCCTGGGAAGATACGCGGGTCTTCTCAGGTGGCCTGACGTTCTACCCGACGGGCGATCTCGCGCCGACCGGAGGGACGTTCCCGCTCCCGACCACCCAAACTTCCTTCGGCTGCACCTGGTTCCAGTATCCGGCAACCGTCAGCGCGTCTGCGCGCCTGATTGCCGATGGCAAGGAAGGCTGGATCGCGCACATCACCTCTGGCGGCTACGTCTTGGTCAAAAAATACCCCGACATCGCGTCGACAGCGCACGCACCGGGCGAGGGTGAGATTTCCATCTACGTCGATGGCGGGGGCAAGTTCATCGAGATTGAAACCCAGGGCGCTTACGCGGCCTTGCCCTCGGGCCAGTCCGTGACTTGGACGACCACCTGGTACGTGCGCAAGCTTCCCACCGGGATCAGCGCCACCCCGAACCAGGCGCTCGTCGACTGGGTTCGGGGCCTGATCCAGCAGTAGCTGCCGATGCGGAACGGCAACAGCACGTAGAGGCTCGAAGAGCAGCTGGCCCGTAGGGCGCCGCTCGCGAGAGAGCTGTCTGTTAGTTTCTTCGGGCCATGCGGCGGAGCCTGAGCAATCCGACCAAGGCAAGGGCGAGCAGAGTCCAAGAGTCGGAGGCATTGCGACCGCCTATCGTGCAGCCGGACTTGCCGTTCGCAGGCGCTGAGCCCGTGCCCGACGAGCCATTCGTTCCGGCGGCGCCGGAGGTTCCGGACCCGTCACCGCCGAGTGTGATGGCCAGGCCCGCGTCAGTGGAGCCCTTGTCGGTGCCGCCGCTGACTCCCGACAAGCCGAGGCCCGAGCTGTCCGTACGAATATCTCGGTAGAGAACACCATTCAGACTGTCAGGCCAACAAAAGTTGTTACCGGTTGCAGCCCAGATTTGCAACGGGTCGCTATCGTAGACTTGGGTGAAGTCGATGCAGCTCCACCCGGTTGGGCAAGATTGAGCTCCCGAGCAGCCAATGGCCTTGGGGAAGCACGTCTTCACCGTGTTTTGACCTGGCACCGTGAGGCATGCCCAATTCGTCTGCGTGCATTCACTGTCCGCCTGGCAGAGGACGAAGGTCCATGTGCACTTCGAAGGCTGGTTTTCACAGACCGTAGCCGTGACGTATGTGCCACCGTCGGGAAGAATGCCGCCGCCACCCGAACAGACCTGCGCACCTTGTTTGCAGGTGAGTGGTGAAGCGCAATCCGAGTCGGTCGCACAAGATTGCGCGTGTGCCGAAGTTACCCACAGACAGGTCAAAAGTGCGGCGGCTGCAAGTGAACGTGAAATAAGAATCGTCATGGGCCTGTCCTCCGTAGGGAATATGGTCATGGTGGTACTGAATCCGGCGCTGGTCAAGTGACGGGCATCTCAGCCGACGTCATCTTGGATGGCCAACTTGAACCTAACCTCGAACTTGCTGATAGACTGTATATTCGACCCGGAGGCAGCTATGAATCGTTCTATTTCGGCCAAGACAGGTCGTTGCGTTCTCACCGCTCTATTCTTGGCCGCGCTTGCTGGCTGCGGTTCAAGTAGTTCAAAGCCCGTTGATGGTGTATCGGCTTCGGCGGATGGGGGCACGTGTCAGTGGCCGACCAGCGCCGCCACGGCCAGCGACGCAAGTGGTTTGGGATGCTCGCCCCAGCCAGCGTTTAACATATGCGAGGTTCCAACTGGCGACACGGTCGAACAGGACGGAACAATTCGCAAGCCTGACGGAGCCATCGTGACTGGAACCTGCACAAACGCCTGCTCCTCATCCCAATTCGCATTGAGGTGCGTCGGCAGCATGGAGTCCTTCTCGATCCCAGAACCAGACCCCTCACTCAAGTGCATCGTGATTCCAGGCCCCACGCCGAGTAACGAGAGCGTCTACTGTTGCCCATGCGTCCGAACCTTCGGCGACGGAGGTCCCGACAGCGTTGTGTCGGTTGACACCAGCGTTGATATTGGGGCCCTGCAGGTCGATGGGCCGACCGTGTGCCGAGCACCGTCACCCGACTACGGGCCGACGTCCGTTTTTGCAGTCCTCCCCAACGGCGCCCCAGCGGCAGCCACAACCTGCCCCGCTGCGTGCGGAGACTCGGCGTGGCCACAGGGTACGGGGACATATCCCAATATCGACATCGCGCTTCCGTACGGATCGTGTGCACCTGGAACCCCCTCATGCTCGACAGATGCGACCGTCCCGTGTGCCTGTGCAGAAGAAAGTGGCGGACCAGCGGACGCTTTCAACTGTAGCTGCGAGGGTGGCATCTGGATTTGTCGCATTCGTTTTCAGGGAACGGCGCTCTGCATTCCGTGTCCTGACGCTGGCGTGGACCAGATGGACCAGTCGCCCGTCAGTGATGGGCCACAAAACGTAGACGAGGCGAATCAGCCAGGTTCAGATGGCAAGCCCGATGCCTATGTGGTGCCGACCGATGAACAAACATGCCTGAACGCCACCAACGTGCCCCAGTGCAGTCTGGCTACACCCGGCACATCCGTCAGCAGCGCAACAGTTGGGCTGTCTCTGACAAAAGTTGAAGTCACCGCCGGCTCTTGTGTCGCCGACACGTGTGCATCGAAATGTCCAACCATCAACGTCTCCGGAACGGCCAGTTTGAACGTCGGCTCGACCTGTGATCTCCTGGTCACTGCGGCAGATGGTCGCAAACAGTCATGCCGACTCAACGTCATTGTGAACCCTTCGCCTCGCTACATGTGCTGCGGATACCCGCAGCCACCCTATTCGGGAATATGGGCCAACATCCTCCCGATGATCTTCTCCCCCACCCCTGCCATTGTCGATTTCGCTGGCGACGGCGGCACGCCCATCATCGACGGCGGTGGCACGCGCACGCCGATCATCGACGGCGGCGGCGCGCCCATCATCGACTGCCTCAGCCCCTCCGACATAAGGCGCGCCGAGTAGTGGTCGTGAGGACGTAGATTCACTAGGCTAACCCCAGGACGAAGTTCATGGTGAGCGGTCGGTCGGTGAATCGAAGCGGGGCATTGCTCGGAAGTTGGGAATCGGCACGCGCAGCCAACGGAAGAAACCAAGCCAGGACCAAGACTGAAGCCGTCGGGATGATCCTCGCGGCCTTTGGGCGGCGCGTCCCCAGCCACCGCCAGGACGACGCCACGGCCATCCGTCCGAGCATGAGTTTTCCCATCGTGTCCATCATACATGGACCGGCCGCGAGCACAGTTCGGTGTTTCGGCAAATCTCGTCATTGGTCTGCGCGTGCATGGCGCCGAACTTGGCGGCCCGTCCTTAGGGTAGAGGAGGCAGAGATGCGTCATCAGCCATCGAATCCTCCACGTGTGGAAGAAATATAGGCGTGTATGCCCTACCAGCCCAGCCGAAGCACCTCGACCTTGACTGCGATGTAGTTGCGCACGTCCATCACGCAGGTCTTTCGGGCAACCCCATCGCACGGAACAATCCGCCGGCCCAGGTCTTCCACACGCAGCCGAGCCAAGTGAACCAACAGGGACGATACCGGAACGCTGCAATTTACAACTGCACACTTCTCTGACTATTTCTTCATCGATCTAGGCGCGGCGCTGGCAGTTCCCACTAGAACAGTCGATGGTCAGCTCGCCTCGGCTAGCACAACGTGCTCCACAAGGCTCGTTCGTGGCCCATCCCTGCAAGTTCCAGATGCCTATCCCAGCACCGCGATCATCGTTGGAATTCAAGCTCATCCCAATTTGGTTTATGGCGATGTATTGGCGGACCTCGATTTGCCAACTGCGCTTGCTTTAGATGGCGTCTTGTCCAATAACCCCAACGCAACAATGCAGCTTAACAGCGCGGTTCGGACAGTAGTGGACCAGTACGCGATTGATGGGTGGCCAAGACAGTTGGCTCCTTGGTGAACGGGTTGATGCCCTTGCTGGCTTCTTCACGATCACCATCTCCTTGCGAACGGCTCGGTGGTTTGCCCAGCTATTATTGCCGAGAAGCCGCTTGAGCTGCTTCGGCCGGATTCTGGCACCGGACGCCCGAGCAGTAGGCCCGGGGTTCGAAACCCTTGATGAGGAGCCAAAAGCCGAGCGCCAGTTCAAATAGTCCGCCGGGGATCGAGAGCATGAGGCCGATGTGGACACAGAAGATCTCAGCGATGGTGCCCGCCATGAGAATCACGTAGCCTGTCAAGCCCCAGATCGACAGGAATCGGGGGACGAGCCGGGTCCGCAGCAGCAGCGAACACAGGAACACGCACCCAAGTCCGAGCGACATCTCGGCGATCTGGTAGGCCATGGCGTTCGACTGGACCGCGAGCGACCCGAGGGCTTTGGCAAAGGCCAGGCTCGCCTGCCCGGCCTCAACGCCCTGCCTGGCCACGGGAATGATCATCAGAAGACAGAGTACACCGACGGCCAGCAGGATCACCTCGACAATCATCGTGGCCAAGTAGGCAAGCGCGGTTCTCTTGCTGTGGTTCTCCAGGATCGGGAAGAACAGAACCCCCTTCCCCACATCCACAACGGAGTTGAGCAACATCAAAAAGGCGCCAAGGACCAAGGTGGTGTGGCGTGCGGAAATCGTCGAGAGAAAGTCAGGGGTGCCGACAACGGAAGTCACCAGTCCGAAGCCCACGCCGTAGAAGGCAAACCCCGCCAGAAACAGCGCTCCGATCAGTCTCGAATACGCTTTGCGGGAACCCATCGACCGGGTCCTTTTCAACTCTCGGCATCGGCAGGAGGTTCGGCGTTTCTTGAGTCCTGCTTCGGTGTTTGGATACTCATTTCTGTCCCCGCACGCCTAGCCTACGGCCACTATGAGAGGCGTGATCTGTCACCGTGACCACGCGGGCGTTCGCGGCGCGCGCGGCGACGCAGGAATGCCAACGCCGCGAGCACGGGTAACCACGTGCCGAAGGTCGTCGTAGCCGACATTTCTCGCGATCCCGTGGCGAATGCGCATCCGCTGTGACCCGCTGGCTTTGAGCCCGGGCTTCCGCTATCGGCCGCGGCGTCTCTGCCGCCTTGTATGCCGCCAGTTCCGCTGGAGCCCAATCCGGTCGCTCCTCCGGTCCCGGATCCAATCGCTCCACCAACGCCCGATCCGGTTGCTCCGCCAGAGCCCGATCCTGCCGCTCCGCCAGAGCCCGATCCTGCCCCGCCGCCGTCCACCACGGTCGTGTGGCCTGCGTCCGCGCCGGCTAGAGAAACATCCGCAGACGCGTCAGCGGCGCCTCCGGCGCCATCCGTTCCGCCGTCCATCGACGCTGCGGGGCCGACGCCTACGGCCGAGATCTTCGTCACGAACCCATCGTAGTTGCCACTCATCAAAGTAGGCTGAAAGGCTCCCGGCGTGGTCGGCAATTGGGTGGAGCTGGTAGAACTCCCGACGTAGATGTTTGCGCTTTGATCGAGCGCAAACCCAACAAGGTCGCCGAACGGGATGCCATTACCCGCGCCTGCGGATCCGTGAAGATAAGTCGAAAAAAGCAGTTGGGAACCATCCGCGCTGAGCGTCAGAATGAACAGCGAGTATCCATCCGACGTGGACTGGATGGGATTCACCAAGGGAAATTGGACTGCGGCCGCACCTACCACGTAGGCATTTCTCGCGGAGTCCACCCTGACGTTGTAGCCAGTCGTTGAGCCGCCTACTGTGGACCGGAGAAACGTCGAATAGACGAGCGTTGACCCCGTCGGGTCGAGCTTGGCCACGTAGGCCCCGCCTCCGCAACCGGTGGGCCCAAGTGGGCAAGTGGGTTGATAGGAACCTGTGGTGGTCGGGAAATCGTGTCTGCCCGCATATCCCGTCACGTAGGCGTTGCCGTCCGCATCGGCCGCGATCCCGTAGACCTCATCGCTCGGGCCCGCGGTCGGCCCCCCGAGGAAGGTAGAGTACTTGAGCGAAGCAGTTCCGCTCTTGGTCGGATCGATGGCGGCGACGAAACCAGTGGTCCCGCCGCCTGAGCCAATGGGATTCAGGCGCGGGGGCGCGATCGCTTGAAAGGATCCGGGCGTCGTTGGGAAGTTGGGTTGGCTCGTCCAGCCGGCTATGTAGGCAATGCCCCCTCCCCCGATAGCGACGCCTTGGACAATGCTGTCGTTGAGGCAATACGCCGTGCAACCACCGGTCGCGCAGGTGCCCTGCGCAGTGCAAGGGGTCCCGTCTTGGCATTGAGGAGCGCATGTCGAGGCCCCGAGCAGCGTGGAGTAAACGAGCGCAGTTCCCGTCGGATTGAGCACCGTCAAGAAGGGCATAAGGGCATCGTTGGACACGAGCTTGTTCCCGTTCGCGTCCTTCGCGCCCGCGGGGAAAGGCCCCAAGTATGCGCTCGGGGCGGTCGGGGTGGTCGCGCTCGATGTCGTTGGGAAGAGAACGAAATCGGATCGAGTGGAATTGTCGGCCATGGTGTCGTACGAGGTGGTATTTCCTGTGACATAGGCATTGCCGGCTGCGTCCACGGCGATTCCGACTGCATAGTCCTCTCCAGTGCCTCCGAGAAATGTCGAGTACACAAGCTTCCCGTCTGGCGTAAGCGCTGTCACGAAAGCGTCTTGATCATACCCCGGCCACGGTCTGGCGACCTGGAGCGCGCCTGAGGTGGTAGGAAAGTTCGCCCCATCGCTCTCTCCAGCGACGTAGATGTTGTCGTGCGGGCCCACCGCAACCGCCGCCGGGTGTGTCTGGCCGCCGCTTCCTAGAAATGTGGAGAATACCAGCGACGTGCCGTCGGGGCTGAGCTTCGTAACGAACGCCGAGCCGTCACCAGCCACGGTGTTCGTCAACTGAAAGGCGCCGCTCGTGACCGGGAAGTCTACGGAGCCCGTCTGGCCGACGACGACGGCGCTCCCCATGGAGTCCACGGCGAGTCCCTCCACGCCGTCGTGCCCGGTGCCGCCAAGGTAGGTGGAGTAGACGAGCACGGGGTCGACGACAAGCGAGCGGGCACGGTCGTATTCGGCAACGGCAAATGCGACCTCGTGATTGCCCCTGATTGCGAATCGCCCCGCGACCGGCTCGCGAACGCCCGCAGCGTCTTGATAGACGATGGGCTTGCGCAATCGAACCTCGGCGTCGCCTTGCCTGAGCACGATGTCCCCCTGGACATCGAGCTTGGGTACGGCACCGTCGAAGGCAATGCGAATGTCCGCCGGATTGGCGCCTGGGGCCACGACGAAGTCGTACTCGAGTTGGCCCTGGTTACCGTAGTAGACGAGATCCACGCCGCGATAGACCTGCGAATAGCGAACCCTTGCGAAGGTCGGAACGTCTTGTTGCCACCGCTTGGGGTCGCTGCCGCCATAGTAGTTCACCTTGCCCGGCATGGGCACTTGCCCGACGGCGACCGCGCCCGACTTCGCGCCCAACAGCGTCATGCGCAATGTCGAGGTCTCGGCGTCGGCGCTTGGGTGCGTGGCGGTGGCGGGCCTATGAGCCGCGCGGGCGAACTTCGCTGCCACGCTCGCGGCATCACGTGCGCGAACGGGCTTGCGCAGCGACAGCACGGCTTCGGTCGGATCGAGGAAAAGCGAGTAGCCGGCGCCGCGCGCGAGGAAGTCCACGCGCGCATCGGCCTGGCCGCGGTTCGGCTCGAAATTCAGTGGCAGCTTCCCGTAGTCCGGGTCGATTCGGCCAGCGGCGGGCGCGACCGCCTTGACCGGTGCCGGTTTCTGACTCCCGCGGCACGCAGCCAGGAAGGCTACCAGGAAGATGGCGATCACGCCGCACCAACATTCTCTAATGTGCCCCCCATGAGACTCTGCCCTGACGATGCGAGAAATATTGGAAGTCAATGCGACTTCGCTTCTAGGTTCTGTTTGAATGTCCCCTCGGCCAGCATTGATTGCCATCGGCGAAGTCCCTTCGCGGTTTAGAATCCGATGGCATCTGAAGGGTTCACGAAGTTGTCAAAGATCAGCGTGGAAGTCTGAATTTCTTGTAAGGGTGTGGAATCGAATGGGTCGGCGAACCGGCGTGTAAAGCGGCTATTTCCAGGAGGATGAGTCCATAGTCAAAACAAAGCGTTTTTTTGAGCGTCCGGGAACCCTCCCGAACCGCGCCTGCACGACCTGGAAAGCATTCGGGCGGTGCTTGTGGCTCGCCCAAACCCGATGCCCGACTACGCAGCTGCGAACCGGCGCATTCTGGAGTTTCCTGCGCGCAACCGCAACAGGTGCGATATTGCTTAAAAGGGAGAGTCAGCGGCGAACTCCCGCTGTCTGAGATTGGGCAGAGAATGAGCGCGCGGCGTTCGGATCCGCAGGTTGACTTTCGGCTCTTGCGACCGGAGCATCTTCGGATGAAGCACCAGGACCGGAGACCGTCTTTGCACCATGCCGAGATCACGTTGGTGACGGCAGTCGTGGGTGCGATGCTAGCGTGTGCATCCAGGCCCGACAGTCGGCCTCACGACGACCTGACCGCACCGCCGCACGCCGCGAAGCCACTCCCGTCGCCTCCGTCCAAGCGAGAGACGAAGGTCGCGGAATCGCCTGAAGCTGTGGCTGCGAGGCTGGGCGTCGATCCCGCTCAGCTCAAGTGGAGCCCCGGTCGGACCCGCTACGCGGCGGCCATCTTGCCCAAGGAAAGTGCAGGAAACGGTGCTCCTTGTCGACTCACGGTCTTCGGTGCCGCGGGCGAACACCACGCCGAAGTCGCCGCCGCACACCCGGGCGTGGTCGAAGATCTGCGCTTTCTTGGCGAATCTCGTCTGCTCTACCGGATTGCGCCGCCGGCACGTTCGCTCGACAAGCGCGCGATGGGGCCGAGACAGACCGGCAAGAAGAAGACGCCGCCTGCCCCCACCGCGCTTTACGTGATTCAGCCGATCGCGCCGATCGCCGCACCTATGGTTTGCGAGGGGCGCAGCTTCACCTTTTCGCCCAATGGAGATCACGTCGCATGGGTAAGTGGCGCTGCCGGGCGGGAATGGGTCGGCGCCGACGGGGTACAGGTTTACCCACGGGCCGGCGTTACCGGAATCCAGGGCGAGCCGGCGTGGTCATCTGACGGTAGGAGCCTGGCCTTGATCGAAGGCGGGGCCAAGCCGAAGCTGGTGGTGTTGGTCGAGTTCGACAATCCCCACGGCGACAACGTCTGGCCGCTGCCACCCGATGCAACTGATCCGACGATGCGTGTGTTCTGGGCCGGTGCGGGTCGGCTGGTCGTGGGTCACGAAATTACCAAGCCGGTGTTCGCCACGTCGTTTCGCCGCGAGTAGCCCCTGCTCACCGATGCGGGCTTCGCCTGCGTCGCAGGGTGGTGAGCCCGCCGAACACCAGGCCGAGCACCAAGAACACAGGATTCCGCGGTCGGTTGGCTGCCCCGATTGCGCACGAGCAACCCGACGATCCCGCCGAGGCGCTGGCCGAAGTTCCGCCGGCTCCGCTGCCGCCCGTGCCGCTTGCGGCCGTGGTCGCCGAACTACCGCCCACGCCGATGGCCCCACCGGAGCCGCTCGGCGTCGAGGTGGTCGTGCCGCCACTGCCAGAGCCACCGGTCCCGCGGATGGTGGAACCGCCGCTGCCCACGCTGCCGCCCACACTGGTCGCGGTTGTGCCACCGGTCCCAGCCGCGCCGCCGCTCCCAACTACGCCGCCACTCCCCACGCCTCCGCCGGACCCAAGCGAGCCGGCAGTCCCGACCGTGCCGCCGCTCCCCGCGCGTCCGCCGGTGCCAACCACGCCGCCGCTGACAACCGCGCCGCCGCTCACAACTGCACCACCGCCGCCAACCGAGCCACCGTTGCCCACGCTTCCGCCGCTGCCAAGCGCGCCGCCGCTGCCGACTGCGCCGCCGCTGCCAACAGCACCGCCGCCGCCCGTGCTGCCGCCAGCCGCACCGTATTCATACGCGCCGAGATCGGGTGCCGAACCGGTGAAGGGCAAGCCGACGTCGGTCCCCTTGTCGATCATCTGGCTGCCCGCTGCCAGCTTGAGGAAGTCCACATTCGGCAGGCTGCCGTCTGCCTGGCGGGGACCCAGCGCGGGTGAAGTCGTCTCTATGGTCTGCCCCGTGCCCGACACGGTCGGATCGGTGATGCTGAGAAAGTCCTTGGCCGCCGGGGTGATCTTGAGATCCCAGGTGTTGAATTGCGTGTCGGCCCCACCCATGTTGGCGGTCTTGTTCGTATAGCTGATGTTGTTGCGCAGGATATGGGCCAGCGCCCCCGTGAGCTGGATGGGCGCGGCGCTGGGGCCGGACAGCATGTTGAAATCCGTGCCGTTTTGAAAGGCCGTGTTGTTGTACCAGGTGTGTCCACCCGTCGAGTGATTGGAATAGAAGCCGCTGTCCTTGTTCTTCCAGGCAACACAGTTGCGGACCATGTGGCGAGTGTTGGTCACGTTGCCGCCCATCTTAAAGCCATTGCCGTTTCCGTCCACGGGACTGGCGGTGCCGAAAACGGGGTGGCCGCTGCCCATGGCCCAGCAATTCTCGACGACGAGGGGAATGTCTTGGTAGATAAAGTCGTAGCCATCATCAGAGTTCCACCACGAACGGTCGCCCCTAAAGGTCGAGTTGGCGCCGGTTGTTTGGTAATGGTGGCCAAAGCCATCGGCATTTTGCCCGTCCCCTTGACTGCCGTTGATGTCGTAGTTGTCGTGCGAATCGCAATTGAGGATGAGGTGTCCCCCACCGCCCTTGGTATCGTCGATGAACAGCCCCGCCCCGAAACCGTGATGGAGATTGAGCAGCTCGAAGGTGTCGAAGCTTGCACCCTTGGTTTGCACCGTGGAATAGGAGTGGTCGCCGCTGGCCCCGACTTTACTGTTGGCGATCTCAAGTCCCTTGAGATGCATATAGCTCCCGGTCACGAGGATGGCTGGAGTGTTGGTTCCCGGACTGGTCGTCTGGTACTTCGAGCAGTCGAGAAGAGGTACCTCGCCCGGATACGCCCAAATCTTGGTGCGGTTGGTGTCCGATGTTCCGCTCTTCGAGAGCGTGATCTGGGTCGTGCTGTAGTACGTTCCCGCACGCATCCAGATGGTATCCCCCGCCGCGGCGGAGTTGTTCGCCTTCTGAAGGGTGGCAAAGGGCGCAGCCTCGGTCCCGGGATTCGAATCGCTGCCCGTGGGACCAACGTAGTATTCCGCCGCACGCACGTCCGAGGCTGACACAACGCTCCCGACACTGATGGCCGAAACCACCAAGGCGAGCAACCTGAGGCCCCTGGCCGGCGTCCTTGCGAGAATCTGTTCTTGCGACATGGCGTTTGTGTTTTTCATGAAGACCTTCCCGTCACAGTGAGACAAGCCCTCTGGCTTGAGACTCCACTGCTTAGATGAGTCAGTGGCCTCACGAGCCCGAAGAGCTCATGAGGCCAACATACGCCAGGGAGCACGCGAGCTTGAATACAATTTCACCGGGCGCGGACTTCGGCCAGTTGTCCTTCGCGTATTTCTTGGCCACCAGATGTCGAAGCTCTGCCCCAAGTAGCTCGCGAAGCTACAGGCACTGGTTGACATCATGTCCCTGAGAGCCATCGCCCTTGGTCCACCCGGATTCCTATTCGAAGTAGACGTCGTCGATCCAGAAATCGGCGGACACGGGTGCCGCGGTTGCATTTGCTGGTCCCAAGACCTCGAAGCTGATGCCGCGGGCGGTGGTCGGGTCGAAGATCCCGGACGGCACTGGGTGCCCCCAGCCCTCCTGCTGCAAATCGCTGAATTTGACCTCGAACCTCTGCCACGTCGGGGTCAGCGACACGTACTTCGCGAAGTTGTCCCAGCACTGGTCGACGGAGGCATCGCTCTGCCCGCACTTGCCGCCGGACGGAACAGTGTCGTTGTTTGAAATCTGGACCTTGACGGCGTTCGATGCGGCGGACATGCCCCAGAAAACGATGCCACGGTACGAGCTGATATCGTAGGGCTGTTCCGGATTCGCGAGGTTGAATCCGTCCTCGCACCAGCCGTAGAGGTCGGCCATCAAGCAGGTGAGATGCGCGGCCTTGGTGCTGGCAATGCCAGGCATCGTCTCGTGCGGCGATGGCAAGGCAGCATACGCGAACGGGCTGGGCGACATGGCGTTGGACGGACTCCCGGTGCTGACCGCGTCCCACCAGTAGCCAGGACTTAGGCCGGTGCTCCCCAGGCTAAGCGCGATGGGGCCGCTCGGCGAGGGCGTGTCTTCCATGTCATCGATCAACACGCTGCCAGCACCGCCATCCGCCGCGACGGAAGGGCTGCCCGCATCCGGAATGACCGCGGTCGGCGCCCCTGGCGGCGCGAAGCGAATGACGGTGATGGAAGCCGGGGAAAAGGTGAAAGGTGTCGAGGCCGCCGCCCCGCAGGTGAGAACATGCGTAGGCGCACGGTCCGGATCGGCGTGGTAAGGCTTCGTCGCGGTATTCCAAACGTAATTGCTCGCATCGAACGTCCAGACATCGGCGGCTGGGCCCACGACGAACGGTGCCACGCCGATGCTCGCGCTGTACGCGTTGACTTCGTCCCGGTTGACGACGGCCAGGGTCAGGGCGCCATCGGGCCGGAGATCTGCATAAGTCGCGAGCGACGGCTGCGATGTCGTGCTTGCCACCAGTTGGTGCGTTTGCGTATCGCCCGCGATGGCCCAGTCAGAACTCATCATTTGCATCGCCCAGTAGTCCGCGTGCTCCTGGTATCGATAGGAGTTGTTGGTGCCCTGAAGATACCCGAGATCTCCGGCGCTTGGATCCGTAGCATCCGGTGTGGCCCAGCTACTGATGATGTTCCACAGATTCGTACCACCCCCATTTCCGAAGTAACGGATGAACTCACCCAGCGAATTCGCGACCCACAACCCATTCACCAGCTGATTGAGCGAAACCGGTGAATTGAGAGAACCAAGTCCAATGTTGTATTCGGTGAGAAAGACCGGAACATCGGCCTTGGCGGTGGTTGCCGACAGCCACGACTTCAGGTTCGCCGAGAAGACCCCTAACTGCGATACCTTCGCCAGCGCGGTGGAATCACTGACGGTCTCCCAGTTCGGGTACCAGTGAAAATCGATGCCATCGATGTGGTTGTCGAGGCCGGCGGCGTGCAGAAGGGCAATGAAGTCCGCGATAAACGACTGGCCATCGCCCAAGTTCGAAGGAACGTCGATACCGCCGCTTACGGGGCCGAGCACGAGGATACTCGGGTCTTCGGCCTTCATCGCATCGTAGTATTTGACATACCGATTGACGTAGTCCTGTGCATTCATGGGTCCACCGGTCTCCCAATCGCCGTCCATTTCATTGCCGATTTGCCAATAGCGAATGCCGTACCCCTTCACGATATTTGCATAGTGTACCCAGGCTGCTGCTTCCTGCGGCGTGCCCGTGCCCACGTTGACGGTGATGATGGGATCCGCGGCTGGCGTGAACGAGTGCATATAGGTCATGAACGACTCGAAGTCGAAGTTGGACTGCGGCGCGCCCTGACTGGCGGGATCGGTGCTGGACGCCGTGGCGGCCGACTGGCTTGACGTGGCCACGTTGTTCGTAACCTGGGTCGCGCCGCTATAGGCGGTAAGTTCGGCGATGGAATACGCACCGCCGTCGCCAGCCGAACTGGCCGTCAAGAGGACGCGAACGAACTCGGCCGATACGGGATTGAAGACCACGGTCTGCGTGCCGCCGGTGCCGGTGACGATGCCGGCCGAGGTGGTCACCCAAGTTCCGCCTGACGCCTGGTAGGGCGGAGGATAGGACGCGGAAGACGACCACGTCTGGATCTGAAACGACGTCGCATAGGGCGTGCCCCACGCGATCTGGATCGAGTCCAGGGACTTGGCCACGCCGAGGTCGACGTAGAGCCATTGAGACGTGGGGAACGCGGTCTCGAGGTTTGACAGCCATCGTGTAGCTGGATCGCCGTCCGTGGCCATGGACCACGTCCCGTAGCTCGACGTCGTGCCCCGGTAGGTTTCCGTCCCTGGGAATCCGGCCGTGAATGTCGTCGGGCTGGGAACCCAGTAGTGATTGGCATCGTAACTACCGGTGCCGTTCCAGTGATAGTCGTCCGACGACGACCCGCCCGGATAGCGAATGAAGTAGTTTCCCGCCGCCTGCACCTGGGGTTGTGTCTTGGTCGAATCTCGCTGCGTGATGAAATACGCGCTGTTGACGCCGAAGAGGAGCTTGGGCACGAAGGTGTTCACCACGGCCGAGGTATCGACGGTGATGGTCGCCGGTTGACCGGCGTCGCTGGCGCCAAATTGCGCGGGGCATGCAATTGCAGCGTCGCCGGCGGTGGAAAGGCCACTCTTGCTCGAACAGGCGAAAGCCGCCAGCATCGACGGAACGGCAAAGATCAGAAGCAAACGTGCATCGCGCATAGGATCCTCCATTTAGAATGCGTCCTTACTCCCGAGAGCTATGAGTCTCATGCCCTGGTACAAAGGTCAGCTTTCAGCAGTGCCGAGACCAGCGGGTCAGACGACCCCGATCCCCATCACTGCTGGGCGACGCGTCCGCAGACGTCGCCGAACGCGCAGCCCGCACGTAGCCTGGACCCGATCTAGCAGAAGTGCGGGATCCGATCGCGGCGAGCGCGAGCAGCGAACGGGAACTCAGGTACCACGTTCCTCGACCTCCGGCACCGCCGGTCCTCGTTCAGCGTCGCCCGCCTGGTCTGCCACCGAAATGCCCAGCGGCGGGACGCCCGCGCGGCGGCTCGTAGGTGCGTCGCACGGGCGGACCTTGCATGCGACGCTGGTAGAGCCCCGCTGGCTCCCTGTCGTAGTGATTCCAGCGACCACCTTCCCGATAGCTCCATCGATTGCCATACCAGTACATGGGCCGCCCCTCGAAGTACACAGGCGCGGTTGTGGCGATATACGCGTCGGGCGGGTAGTCGTCGTAGCCCATGACTGGAATGCATCCCGGGGTGGCTGCGAGCATCGCGCTCAAGCCGACTGCGCATGCAAACCTTCGAAGCATTCTTGTCTGGTTGCCTAGGCTCATTCGTTCCCTCCGTTGCCGTGCGCCGAATGCTCGCGGAGCCTCTGTGCAAACTCGGCGCGCTGGTCCGGAGTGAGCACGGGACTCACTGCCTCGATAAAATGCGCCAGATGAGCCGCGCCCCAGCCAGCTAGGTGCGCGTTCGCGCCGTTCGCACCCGTGAGCGTCTTTGCATCGAACTTCTCGCTGCGGAAAGCATCGCCAAATGCCTGGATGTGCGTGGCGATCTCCTGCGGGTCAAGCCGCGGCACTGCCTTCATTCTCTCGCCGAATCCCGCACGAATCTTGTCCACTTGATCTTGCGTCAGACCAAGATCGGTCGTGAGCATCGCGAGCCGACTACCTTCAGGATTCGCTGGATCCGCCTCCTCGGCATTCGCCTTTTGCCAGACCGACCAGTGCGCCTCGACCTTGTCGACAAGCGCGGCTCGCTCGGGTGGCGTCAGCACCGCATGCAACTCGTTCAGCGCATCCGTGGATGCGTCGTGCACTGTTGCAGCCGCGGCTGACACCTGGGCGATTGCCGCGTCCACGGTCGCCGCGTCGAGCTTGGCCGCTGCGACCCCATCGGCCAGTGCAGCCGCCAGCCTTTGCTGTGCGGCGCGCGCCGGCTCCATGCGAGCATGCAAATCCTTTCGAATCTTCTCCACAGCCGGCCGCTGTTCGGGCGAGATGCCTAGCGTGTCAAGGCTCAAGGCGATGAGGAGTGTCACTCCACCGTGGTGGTGGTGGCGGTGGTGCTCGGTCAGACCAGCCGCGACCTCGTCGATGTCGGAGACGCTTGCAGCGGTAGCTGGCGGCCGAGCGTTGGCGGAAGCCCCGCCGCAACTACCTGCCGCCAATGCCCCGAAGAGCACCGTCGCGATCGTCCGTATCTTGCTCAGGTTCAAGACCTTCGGATGTTCCATTCGTGCCCCAACCATGTGCCGAATTCCTCCCCGACGCAAGGTGCCCCAGCAATAGTCGCCTCAAGATCTCATCCTCTTCGCCGAGTCGGTCGATGGCCTTGGCCGATAGTCCTGGCCCCCACGCCGCAACAACGGGGTAGATTGTACTTGTCGTTCTCGCCTTGCTTTCTTGCCTAGGAGTTCTCGCATGCGTTGCCTAGCTCCATTCCTTGTTGTTTCGACGCTTCTCTGCCTTTTTTCGTGCGGCAGCACGGCGCTGGATACGTCGGCGGACCAACCTGGAGGCACGGTACCTTCGGGCGAGGCCGGGAATGCAGGCGGTATCGCTGCCAGCCAAGGCGCCGGAGGCGCAGGCGCCGGAGGATCGGTGGGCGGCCTCGGTGGGGTTCCTGGATCGGACCCGGGCTGCGTCCCGTCCGCATCCGGGGCGGCGAGCGGCAGCGCGACTTCCGCGGACACGGCAGCCGTCGAACAAAAGCTCCTGGTTCGGTGGAACCAGGCCGCGAGCAGCGTTGTGACCACCTACACGTTCATTTGGAACGAGTTCGACCAATTCCCGCATCCCACCTACAAGGGCGGATCGGCAGCAGCCTATGGCGAATTCGCGCAAGTCCTTCTGGCATTCTTCCAGCTTGGCGACGACTTCGACTTTCTCGCCCGGAATTGTCTGCTCCGCGCTCCGCTCTACTACGCCACTGTCACCGGCACCCACGGGCAAGACTGGACCTTCGAAGGGCTCGCCGCCTACTTCGCGAGCGGGGTGTACGGGAACACCCCTGAAGCCACGCGCCTCGCGCTCGCGGCGTTTTCCGCGCGCATCCAACAGACCCCCTGACGGGTTGCCACGGGAACGCGCCCACGAAATACGGGGGACAAGGAACCGCCGGCGCGGGATAGCACAACCGCCTTCAACCTATGCCTGCAGCGCCGTGATACCCTCCTCCTCCATGACCGAGAAGATTGGAATCGGCCCAGCCGACCTGCGTGGCATCCCCCTCTTCCGTGGCTTCAGCGACGCAGAGGTCCGGCGCCTAGCCGAGCTCTTCGAACCCGTCGGCGCAAACGAGGGAGACATCCTCTTCGCCCAGGGAGACGCGGCGGGCGCCTTCTACATCCTCATCGCTGGCGAGGTCTCGCTACGCCAGGACGAGCGCGAGGTCTACCTCCTCAAGCCGCCCTGCCTCATCGGCGAGCTCGGCGCAACAACGGGCATCCTCCGCCACTGCCGCGCCGTCGTCGGGCCAGCAACAAGTCTCCGCCGCATCGACTCGGAGCGCCTGCATGACTTCTGCTCGCGGAACCCAGACATCGGCCTTCCCTTCTATCGCGCGCTCCTCGGTTCTGCCGCCGACAAGATCGCCCACGACCAGCAACGCACCACGGAGATGCGCGAGCACATCATCATCACCCAAAAGGCGATGAAAGGCCTGCGCGACTTCATCCTCGAGAGCCCGGACTCGCCAATCTCCCGCCGCGTCCACGATGCGCTCGAAGGATTGATCCAGCAGAACCGCCGCGCCAACTATCGCGTCGAGCCACCCCCGGCCCTCGCCGCCTACCTCCGCCTCGACGACGGCCGCGTCGGCACCGTCGTTGAGATGTCACGCACCCACATCAATTTCCGTCTCGCAGGCGCGCTCCCCGAGCAAAGCGGCGAGATCTCCGGCGTCCTCGCCCTGGCCGGTCCCGAGATCCCGGTCTCGGGCCGCGTCCTCCGCGTCCAAGGAGACCGCGTCGTCCTCGTCCTCGACCTCCTACTCGACGAGTTCGCCGCCGTCATCGAGGGCTACCTAGCCCGGGTGCAGATGTTCGACTTCCTCGTCTAGCCAGGCGAGCTTCGCCCGCGTTGTCGCGGAGCCACGAACGACAGTCGCTCTGTCTCCTGGCCCGATCCCCGATCGGGCCAGACCGATGATACGATGCCCTCGGCGTCCTACCCCAGGCCGCCCACCGAAGGAACCCGATGCCCATCAAGAAGTCCGAGCTCTACTCCCGCCTCTGGCAGTCTTGCGACGAGCTGCGCGGCGGGATGGATGCGAGCGAGTACAAGAACTACATCCTGGTCCTGCTGTTCATCAAGTACGTCAGCGACAAGTTCGCGGGTCAGCCGTACGCCGAGATCAAGGTCCCGCGCGGCGCCAGTTTCAAGGACATGGTGGCGCTGAAGGGCAACAAGGACATCGGCGACCTCATCAACAAGAAGATCGTCGGGCCGCTCGCCGACGCCAACCAGCTCTCCGACATGCCCGACTTCAACGATGCCGCCAAGCTGGGCAGCGGCAAGGAGATGCAGGAACGGCTGACCAACCTCATCGCCATCTTCGAGGACAAGGCCTTCAACTTTTCCAAGAACCGCGCCGACGGCGACGACATCCTGGGCGACGCCTACGAGTACCTGATGCGCCACTTCGCCACCGAGAGTGGCAAGAGCAAGGGCCAGTTCTACACGCCCGCCGAGGTCAGCCGGGTCATCGCGAAAGTGCTCGGCATCCGCGCCGCCAAGACCAGCCCTAACACCACCGTGTACGACCCGACCTGCGGCTCGGGCTCGCTGCTACTGAAGGTGGCCTACGAGGCGACCACCAAGGTCACGCTCTACGGGCAGGAAAAGGAATCGACCACCGCGGGCCTGGCCCGCATGAACATGATTCTGCACGGCAACGCCATGGCGACCATCGAGCCAGGCAACACCCTGACCGACCCCAAATTCAAGGAAACGTCCAAGGACGGGCAAGGCCTGAAGACGTTCGACTACGTGGTCGCCAATCCGCCGTTTTCCGACAAACGCTGGAGCACCGGCCTCGACCCCGAAAAAGATCCCTACGGTCGATTCGAATCCTTCGGCGTCCCGCCTGACAAGCAAGGCGACTACGCCTACCTGCTGCACATCGTCCGCTCGCTCAAGAGCACCGGCCACGGCGCCTGCATCCTGCCCCACGGCGTGCTTTTTCGTGGCAACGCCGAGTCCGATATCCGCAAGGCCCTGGTGCGCAAGGGCTACATCAAGGGCATCATCGGCCTTCCCGCGAACCTGTTCTACGGCACCGGCATTCCCGCCTGCATCGTGGTCATCGACAAGCAGGACGCCCACCCACAGCGACCGCTTCCGCGCCATCCTGAGCCGCCATCTGCCGAACTGGCCGCACCTACGGAACCAGCTCAACCGCGCACCGCTGGCGCATGAGGATTGGGAGTATTGAAGGCTCAAAGATGTGGACGGCGATTGCTAGCGCTTGCGGCCCTGTTAACCGCGCTCTTTATCTGTTAACCGCTCTCTGACGCTCTCTCCCCAGAAAAGCCACCAGAGATCACATTGGGCAGCGAAAATCCGGTCTCGCACGCCGACGAGTGATCTCTATGAAAGGGCACGTAGCCGACGCGAAGGACCGGACACAGGCAAGACCCAGCAAATCCAGGCCGACTCTCGCGCCGCCGCTCTCTCCTTCCCGCAGCCCCAGTTAACCGCCCTACCCCACCCAAGTTGGTGGGGGACGCAGGGTGGCTCCCCATTCTCCCCATTAGACGAACTTCGCAAAACGCCTGGGGCAACTGATCTCTGGCGTCCAAGTGGCTGGAATAGTTCATGTTCTCGGCAGAGATCAATGCTGTCCTAGAAAACGCCGGCCCATTCTCCCCCTGCCCCATCTTCGTCGTCCTGGACCGCTGAGGCACAAGGTAGCCAACAACGCGCCTCATGTCACTGTTGCCTCCGAAGCGAGGGCCGGACGCGTTTCTCGGCGAGTACATCTGCCCTGGAAGGGGGCTCGGGCAAGCTGTCGAGGGAATTCGCACAGGCGCGCATGAAGGAGATCGAAATCAGAGCGGTGTGCAGACGATCAGCCTGCAGTACGTGGTGCAGCCACCGTTCCCCCCGTTGTCGAGCCCGGGGTCGCACTCCTCCGGCCCATTGACGATTCCGTCCCCGCAGTGTGGCGCCAGCTTGCACTGGGGCGTACAGCCACCGTACCTGCTGTCGAGAATGCCGTCGTCGCACTGCTCGGGCCCGTTCTTGATGCCATCGCCACAGTGGGGAGCGAAGATGCAGCTCGGTGCACAGCCGCCGTAGTCGCCAGTATTGAATTGTGCCCCGTCGTCGCATTGCTCGGGTGGCTGAATCTTGCCATCGCCGCAACCACCCGGTACCCGGCAGGCATCAGTGCAGTTCGGATCGTTCGCCATGGTCGGCTCGCACTCCTCGCCGTAGTCGGCCTGGACAACCCCATCCCCACATCCCGGCGCGCGCGTGCAGTCGGGATTGCAGGTTCCGTAGGTGCCATCGTTGACGCCGTCATCGCAGGCCTCCTTGCCGTTCGTCAAACCGTCGCCGCAGAAGGCGCCACGCCCGCAGTTTGCCATGCAGCCACCGTAGGCCTGGCTGGGATCGGTGGTGTTCACGTTCTGGGGGCCATCGTCGCAGGCCTCGATGCCCTCGACGATGCCATTGCCGCAGGTGCCCGGCGGCGGACATGCGATGCCGCCGTCCCCGCACGGGCCGGGACACAGACAGGGGCGGCCGGGGTTGCAGATGCACCCCGGTCCCTTGGTCTTGCAGTCAGAGGAGCAGCCGTCGCCGTTCTGTTGGTTGCCGTCGTCGCAGACTTCCCCAACCGCGGTCTGGACCACGCCATCACCACAGCGCGGGGAGGGCCCGCAGGACAGACCTGGGGCGGCGCACGTCCAGCCGGCCTCGAGGTGGCAGGTCGCGCCGCAGCCGTCGCCACTCTTCGTGTTGCCGTCGTCGCAGTCCTCGCCCGGCTCGAGGCGCTTGTTGCCACACTGGGAGACGCGCACGCAGGGCTGCCCGGCCTCGCACTTCCAGGCTGGATCCTGAGCCGTGCAGTCCGCGCTGCAACCGTCGCCGTTCAAGGTGTTGCCGTCGTCGCAGAGCTCGCCGGCGCCGATGGTGCCATCGCCGCAGACGACGTTTCGCCGGCAGGCGCCTTGTTTCGGACAGGTCCAGTTCGGTTCCACGTGGCAGGTGCCATCGCAGCCGTCCCCGGGCAGCACATTGCCGTCGTCGCATTCCTCGATGCCATTCTGATCGTTGATGCCGTCGCCGCATCCTTCCGGCGATTCGCACCGGACGGCTCCCTTGCACTGGCCAGGCCCGTCGGAGGAGCAAGCGTCGAGACCTCCGCCCGCCCCACCCGCCGCACCAGCATGGCCGCCGGAGCCACTTCCCCCCGTACCGGGGCTAACCATCGGGGCATCGAAGGGCCCGCCATCGCTTCCGCCATTTGGCAGGTTCTTTACGATGGCGTTTCCGATGGCCGTCATGGAGGCCGAGAAGTCGGGCTGGCAGATACTGAACTTCAGGCCGTTATCGCCGAACTCATCGACAAACGCTGACTCTCGTAAGCCACCCGTGGCGCCCCAGCCCACCGCAACGGCGTCATAGCCAGTTTTCACATCAGTGGTCGAGGCAGCGGGCATGTGGTTGGGGTCGTAGCAGACCGGCCAGTAGTCGTACATGGCGGGGTGCTGCGTGTCCGCGACGTTTGGGTTGGGAACCGGTGCGATCTTGTATTGTGCGGTGGCCATGTCCGCATCGCTAAGCGGCCAGCCGAAGATGCCGGCGACGAGGATCTGATGGTCTGGGTCTGCCTTGAGCCCTTTGAGCTCTAGCGCGAGGTGATGGATGTCCTTGAGCGGACTACAGTCGGTCGGCTGGGAGGTGTCGGTTGAACCATTACCGTCGGTCTGGTTCGGACAAGCGTCGGTCCTGGCTTGGCAATCGTTGAAGGGGTGCGAGTAGGCGCTGTCGGTCGGGTAGCCAGGGGGAGATGCGGTGAGGTTCCGGCCCCCACAGGCATGCGCACGAGTGGCACAACGCAAGCTCGCCGTTTCTCCCTGCAGCTCGGTCTTCGGGCCGAACATGCCATCGTTTGAGGCGGCCGAACAGTCGTCCTCGTCGGTCAAAAAGACCAAGCCGAGATAGGCATTGGGACGCAGCATCTGCTGTTGCGTCTCGTTGCCAATCCCCCTGGCAGCGAGCGCAAACTCGAAAGCTTGGAGCTGGTGCTCCATGCCACAGCCCGAGGTGCCCACGTTGCCCGCCAGGCAACCGAACACGGTGCTGATGTCTCCGGTATAGTTCACCGCCGCCCCGCTCTTGTATTCCAGATATTGGGCGCCGGCGTTGAAGGTGCAGGCCGTGGGCGAGGTGAGCATTTGGAACCGGCCCATGTCGCCGTACAGACTGACGGTGCCGTCGGCCAGGGTCTTGGGACCACAGCTACCAGACGAGTACGCGTTACCCGTGCCAAGATCGCTGTCGATGATCGCGACGCGCAGGTCGGGAAAGGTGCCGTCATTCGGATTCTTGAGCGCGGCAATTAGCTTCGGGAACTGCGCGTTCATCTTAGTAACCTTGGGAGCCATGGAGGGCGAGTTATCCACCATGACCACAAGGTCCAACTGCCGACTACCAACCACACCTCCGGTTCCAGCCATAGAAGCATCAAGCGAGCTACCACCAGAGCCGCTGCTGCCTCCCGCGCTAGTCGCGTCGCCGGAAGGGCCTATGATGTCTCGGTCCCAAGCATCCTTGCCGCCAGTTCCGCCGGTCGAGGCTGAGGTTCCGCCAGAGCCGACGCTACCGCCAGCAGCGGCAGCATCGAGCAGACTGGCGACGGTGTCGCCGCCACTGGCATCCGCCGTGGGCGTCGCACCGCACACACACGTCCCGTAGGTGCCCGACGAAGTACACACTTGGACACCGCTCTGCTGACCCAGGCATACGCACGCCAGGCTGGCGTCGGCAACGCACTTGGAGGGCGAACTCCCGCCGCCGCAGGCGCTCAAGAACATCACCGGGAGAATTGGAAGAACAGCGCACAACCTGAACGACATGTTGCTCATGGTCGCCCCATTCTGGCTTTTCCACAAGCTGCGGACAAAGACACTGAGGCAGGCGGGGCATGGTCGACCGAGGTAGGCTCAGCCCTTCCACGTGGGAGGAGCTGGCTTCGGCAGACGGGTAGCGTGGGCTGCTTCGGGTCGGGCGTCTCGATTAGCAATCGCCGTGGTACGGATAAGCGATGGGAGATGGCCACCCGCATAGGTTCCCCTCCCAGTTTGGAGCCGATCAGGCAGAGGCGCGGAATTCCGACCGCGTTGAGCGCGATCGACCAACGCGGTCAAAGGCAAGAAGATAAGGAAGGTGGACGGGAATAGCCTCGCGCTCGATGGAATCGCCAAGTCGCGCTTTCGAAGATCGTCTCCAATCACCATGGGAAGGAAAGCTTCGGCGCTGGAGATGGCGCGAAGGATTCCGGCTTTGGCCAGGCCTTCGGGGAGGCGCTTCCCGGCGAGACTGAACCCGGAAGCACGGAGCAAGGCGACTAAGAGACGAACAACAGCAGCGAGCGCTCGCGCCCGCTTCTCCCAACGTACGCTGGAATCGAGGGCGTGCTGCTTCTCCTGGTCGAACGGTTCCGTCGTGACGACCGGGCGGAGGCCGCGTCGTCGCCAGGTGGAAGCGGTGGAGCGTGGAATCTGGACGTGCCCAGCAACGACCTTGGCGCCATAACGAACGACCTGTTCGCGAAGGCGATGGTCATAGGCCCGGCGTGTCCGTGGCAAGGCCGCTGTGGCTGCTGTCATCGCACGAGCATCGCCCATCGACCTTCCAAAACCTCAATGATCTTCAGCACGCCGCTCTTGCGTACGCTGGAGTTCGGAATGTCTGCGTTCACAGCAGGGCAGAGATCACTGCTGCCTTGGAAAACGCTGGCCCATTCTACCCCTGCCCCATTTTCGGCGTTCTGGACCACGGACGCACAGAGTAGCCAACACGGGGAGGTCCACCTCAACGCGATCATGGTTTCGATGATACACGTTTCGCGGGAACGGGGTCTCCGCCCACCAGCGCCCAAGAGAGTGCTTGGAGCCCGGAAAGAAGGCTCGCTCGTCTGCCGGGAATGGCGGCGCTCGCGAGAAGCGCCCGTTTGGTTGTCCCCAGCGTACAGCTTGGCGCTACAGCTCCTTCGCTTCGATGCGGCGGTTCTTCTGGCGGCCCTCGTCGGTGTCGTTGGGGGCGATGGGGCGCTCGTCGCCGAAGCCGACGGCGTCCAGCCGCTTCTTGTCGATGCCCTTCGACACGATGTAGTTGCGACACGCTTGTGCGCGCTGTTCCGACAGCGTCTTGTTGGCCTTGGCGTTCCCCACGTTGTCGGTGTGGCCCGAGATCTCGACGCGCGCGTCCTTCTTGTGGACCATGAAGTCGACCACCGTGTCGAGGCGCGGGAACGACTCGGTGCGGATCGTCGCCTTGGCGGTGTCGAAGTTGACCCCGTCCAAGACGAGAGGCTTCGGTGCGACCTCACGCTTGTAGCGCAGGGTCAGCTTGACGGATTGACTCGGTTCGTCCGCCACGGGAACCGTGGCCGCTATCTCCCGCCGGCCGAGACTCAGGTAGGTGATGTCGTATGTCTTGCCCACCGGCACCAGCACCTCCGCGTACCCCTCGCTGTCCGTCGGGTCGGCGTAGTATTTCGTCTTGTCCGGCCCGGTCAGAAAGATCACGACCCCCTTGACCGGCCCCTTGTCCTTGTCGACGACGAACAGCTTCATCGCCGCCTCGGTCCTCGTCGGCTTGATCTTCGATGCCGTGGCGCCGTGCGCCTCCTTGGCCGTGTGCGTGTCCTGAAGCTGGAATTCCTTCTTTTCGTCGGAGGCAGCGGGGTCCGGCGGGGCTGCGTACGCCGCGGTGGTGGCGGCTAGGACCATCGCGGCGATTGTCGTGTTCGAACGGTGATGCATGGGAAAGCCTCCGTCGGCAGGACTCTGATCACTCGACGGTAACACGAAGGCGCGGTCGTGGCGGGAGCGAAGATTGTCGTGTCGGTGACACACGAAATGTCCGGGTCATAAGCAGTCGTAGATGTCCGGTCGCAAAGGCGACTGGGATAGCCGTAAGGAATGCGGCTGGACCCCGTCTGTGGAGACGATCCCTTCGAACGGCTGCGAGACGATCGCGTGAAGTGCGGCCCCGAAGGCCTGAATCGCCTAGATTTCCAAGCCAATGTCGAGAACAGCGATCGCGCTCAACGCGATCGTGTCCCCGCCCTTTTGCATGATCGTCTACACGCTTGCAAAACTCGCTCGAGCCAGAGCGCCAGCCAGGCTGCCAGAAACTGTAGTGGCAACGGAAGCGTCAGAGCTGACTTTCGGGCAGACATGACAGTGCCAAAAACCACGGATTCGCCAACGAGCGTTCCGACTACTCACAATAGAAGGTACTTCCAGGCGTGGACGAGGTGTAGCAGGTCTCGCCCCCGGGACAGGGCGATTGCGAATCGATGTATCCATAGCGGCACGTCACAATCTCACCGTTTTTGCAGGTTTCGTAGTTGATCCTATCAACCGGACATCCCGGCACCGGCGTCGCACTCAGTGCGCAGAAGGCGTATTCGCCAGGAACGCAGACTCGGGTCGCCGGGCAGTCGTGGGAATCGATGGCGTACCCGAGACCGCAGGAAAGTACCTGATTGGCATCTCCGCAGACGGTTTGAAGCAGGTCTTTCCCCGAGCACGACGGGTTCCCGCCCGAACTTATGACGGGCCGAACTAGGCACCTATACCCAGAGGCACCAGCCGCCAGTCGCTACGGATTCCACTTGTAGTGGTACCAGAACGCGCAGTCTCCCGAGTAGCTACCGCCTAGTCCGATGTTCGTGTCGAAATCGGTCTGGCCAGTTTGGCAGGTTCCTGCTGCCTGTTCGCTTGTCAGATACCCCGCGGGATTGCTGTCGCTTACAGTAGGCCCGATCGAGGCTGGATTGTTTGGCCAGAAATATCCGCCGGTGGCGATTTCCCCTCCCGCCGTGCAGATGCCGTCGTTCTTCAGCACGGTCGCGGTCCCCGAAATGGGCCACACATCTCCGGGGTGGATTTCGGCCGGCGGGTTGGTCCATGCCCAGCGAGCCTGGAAGTTGCCAAGCGTGCTCACGCCATTGATGTCTGCCGTGCACCAAAACCGCATTTCCATCAGGCCTGGCGAGCAGGAGATGACCTCGTAGCCGAAGCCAGGGCCATCCTTTGGGCTGGGATACGAGCCTACCGCAACATTTGCGCTGTCCGCGGTCGTCGCGGTCAGCGTGAATAGGCCGGAAAGCGAGCCGCCTCCGTCGCTTGCTCCCTGAATCGGGCCGCCGTCAATCCCTGGCGTACTCCCGCTTCCAAGCGTGCCGAACACCCAGGCGATTCCGCGACCATTCGAATCGGACGTGTATCCCCAAGTGGAAGGATCCGAGTCGACAACGATGTAGGTTCCGGCTGGAATGTCGGCGTCAGGCTGCACAGTCCAGTAGTAGAATGGAGGACCATCCGAGGCGGTGGCCCACGCCGTCCCGGGCGTTGCGCTAGGGCAAGTCTTGAGCCCCAGCACCTTCCACGGCCCATAGGTCTGCGAGGTGGCAGTATTCCTGAGCGCGAGAGTTCCAGCCACTGCGCCCTGCCCGCTATTCCAATGGTACGTCATGATCTTAGTCACGTGTGCGGCGCTCGCGACGGTGAACGTCGACGGAGCCGTCGGATTGTTCGAGACACCTTGAATACTCTGGATCAGCAAAATGGCCACTTCTGCGTCGCTCGGGGTAGCAGCGTCGACAGACCTCGCCGACCCACCGGCACCGGTCACGCCTCCAGTATGGATCGTGCCGCCAGTGCCGCTAGCCCCGCCCCGTCCGCCAGCATCTACCGCGCTTGTGGTGCCGCCAGCGCCAATAACCCCGCCCTGCCCGCCAGCATCCGCCGCCGTTCCTGAGCAGACGCAAGCGCCATAGGATCCGGATGAACTGCAAATCTGTGCGCCGTGCTCGCCATTGGGACAGGCGCACTCCACGCTTGCACCTGAGATGCACGTGTTCGAACCACTACCGCTACCGCAGCCAGAAAAATACACTGCCGCAAAACACGAAGCTAGAACGCATGCTCTGGTCGTCATCGCTTCATTATGCGCCTCGATCGCCATCCTTGGCAACGGCCTGCACCGGGGGCACAGCCTTGATCCAAGGTGCGTCATGGCACCGACGGTGAGCGCATAGGCCGCAAATTCGCGTTGGGGCAAGTCGGAGCGCTAAGGCGCTCCGACTTGGGCAAAATCGACACGAGCAGCGCCAAATTTCCGTTCTATCCACAGGCCCATCCTGTTGAAGGAGGTACAAAGAAGCGGGTGGCGGGCGAAGGGCATCACCCATGAAACCCAATCTCCCTCAACAGGATGGACTCGATGAAACTACGACAAAGAATCAAAGCAGTACAAACGTATTTGTGCCAGCGAGGAGAGGCATTGTTGGCGAAGGTGGCGATGGACTTGCGGCTGGCTCGAAAAGTTGTAATAGGCAGCCGGTGAGCAGGAAGAAGGCCGAGGCGCTCGGTTCGATGCTGCCGTTACCGCTGCAGTTCTTGGCAGCCTGGCTTGGGGTGTGGTTCGCGCGGGCCTTGCAACAGCAGGTCGGCTACCTCACAACACCCTGATTGATGGCATTTCCCCAGACACAGACGGCATTGGCCCTGTCGCTCGTCGCGAGAGACTCGGTGGATTGCTCAGCTTCTAGCACCGAAAAGCGGCTTGAACAGGCTCGACGGAGTTTTGGCACCGGACGGGGTGCTGGGAACCGAATTCCTGAGCAAGCCGTACACCCTGGATGTGCTGGCCGAGCGCGTGCGTGCGTTGCTCGACCAGCACAAGGGTATGTAGAGGCTCTTCCGCGGTAAAAGTTGCGGTTGACTATGTTCGCCTCACGTCCCTAATCTTGCCATGGCTCGTTTCTCTGCGGTCCGCAGGAAGGTCACCATGAATAGCACTCGATGGGCGTCCGGCACCACGTTGGCAGTTGCACTCGCGTTTTCTTGCTGCGGAGGTGGTCTCTCGGTGCCTAGGGATTCCGCGGTCGACCATCGGGGCACGGATGTCTTGAACGCGGACTCGGGCGGCAGCTCGAGCGAAACGAGCGACGCGAGCATCCTGGACAACGATGTGGCTTCGGTCACACAGGATGTTTCCGGGCAAGACATCGTCGTGGATGGCGCTGCCTCGGGCGGCGCTGCTGGCACGGACAGCAGTGTTGGAGCGGGCGGCGGCACTGGGACGGGCGGTGGCCCTGGAGCCGGCGGCGCCACGGGAACGGGTGGTGGGCCTGGAGCCGGCGGCGTCTTCGGGACGGGGGGGAGACCTGGGACGGGTGGTGGTCCCGCAGCGGGCGGCGCCACTGGGACGGGCGGTAGCGCTGGCACTCCCACAGACAGCGGGACAGACAGCGGGACAATCGATGCGCCCGCCGCTGAAAGCGGCAAGGACGCCAGTGCGAGTGACGTGAGGATCTCGGACACGCCTGTGGACAGCGGCCTGGCCTCGGCCGGCTCGAACCTCGATGACTACCTGGGATTGTGGGTGCCTGACGATTCCGGTTGGAATGGTGTCGCGGTGATCGACATCGTGAAGAAGAACAGTACTCAGCTGGGGGTTCACGCCTACGGCGCCTGTACCGAGCACTATTGCGATTGGGGCGAAGCGATCGTCGCCTTCATCGGCTCGCCCATGGTGCCAGAGTTTTCCAACGGCGAATCCTTTCCCATCACGATGAACAGCCTGACCTCTCTACATGTGGGCGGGACTGACGGCCCGATGGACTACCACGTGTTGGTTGTGGGCGCGGGTGGCAGTGCTAGCGGAACCCTTACAACCCTGGCATCAGGCGGGATTGGCTCCGGCTCCATCGCCGTCGATGCAACTTCTGTGTACCGGACGCACAATGACGGCACCGTCGTGAAGGTGCCGATGGGTGGTGGGACCATCACGACGCTCGCTTCGGGCCAGGCCGGTCCCGGCGCCATTGCGGTTGATGGCACGAGCGTCTACTGGGTCAACAACGGGACCGTCGCCTATTCCAACTACGAGGGCACCGTGGTGAAGGTTGCGCTTGCCGGCGGGCCGGTCACCAAGCTGGTCTCGGGCCAGGGCTATCCCCTCGGCATCGCGGTCAACGGTACGAGCGTCTATTGGTCAAGCAGCCTAGACAGCACGGTGATGAAGGTGCCGCTTGGCGGCGGCACGCTCACCACGCTCGCCTCGGGCCAGAACAGCTCCGGTACCATCGCCGTGGATTCCACAAGCGTCTACTGGACGATCTATGATGGCACGGTATTGAAGGCGCCGATTGGCGGCGGCGGCCCTGTCACGACTGTCGCCACGGGCCGGAACGGCCCGGCCAGTATCGCGGTCGACAGCACAAGCGTCTACTGGGCGAACTACATCCGCGGCACGGTGATGAAGGTGGCGATTAGCGGCGGCGACGTCACGACCCTGGCCTCGGGCCAGAACGGCCCCACCGCTATCGCAGTTGACGGCACCAGCGTCTACTGGACCAACGCCGGCACCAGCTTCAACTATTACACGGACGGCACCGTGGCAAAGGTTGCGATTGGCGGCGGGACCCTCACGACGCTCGCCACCGGCCAAGGCAACCCCGAGGCCATCGCCGTCGACGGCACCAGCGTCTACTGGACGAACTTCTACGGTACCCTGATGCAGCTGACGCCAAAGTAGTTCGACACAAAGACCTCCAGAGCCAAGGCGTAGATGGCAAGTTGGACCTTGTGACCCAGGACGACACCGCCCTCGTGGTGTCCAGAAAGGCATCGCCGAAATCCTTGCACAAATTCGCGGAGATCCACAGCTTGAACTCATCGGCTCCAGACCATCCACCGACTCGGCCAGGAGAATCTGCTCCTTGATCCCCGGTGCCAGCAGCGTCGGATCAAGGAGTTGGCGTCACGAAGATCTTGGCCGTGATCCTTGCTTCGGATTCCCTGCTTGCGTGTCCCGTGGCAATGTCGGAAACGAAAGCAAGTAGAAGACGCACATGCTGTTCCTTTTCATAGCCTCCACAGTCGTGGTGTCCGCGTGGTTGCCGGCCGGGGCACTATTGGGTTTCTTCACGCTTGCCGCGACGACAGTGCTCTTCTTGCCGGCACTGGGCGGCCACCGCGGTGGCGTGACCGGGACAGCGCAGCTTTCATGGAAGGTGGTGCCGTCGCGGGTTCAACGGTGTGCGTTCACCTTGGGCATTCTGGCACTGCTCGTTGCCCTGGCAGTCGCCACCACACAAGGTTGGCTCACTTCGCCAAGCATCGGCGTTGGGCTGAGGTACGTGGCGGGGACCGCCTTGGCGGCGGCGTGCATCCTTGCCTCGCATTTCCGCCCACGCCGCTATTGGCTGACTGACAAGGGCATCTTCTGTGCAACCGCAGCCGTTCTAGGGAGTCTAGAGAATCGGTCGGTGGCGACTCGCCCCATCGCGATGTGGGCCGACTTGGTTTCGTTCGAGGCAGGGCAAGACGAGATCGTACTTCGCCTGCGAACCGACGAGCGCCACGGGGACCGCATCCTGGGCTCGGCAGAGGCGAAGGTACCCCTCGTCGGACTGACGTCCGGTCGCCTCCCCGAGATGAGCGCGGAATTGGCAGGTCAGATTGTCGCGCTGATTCGTCAGTACGGCGCCGGGGCCAGCGAATCGGTGGCCGCGGCCCAGTCTGCGCAGGGCAGAGCGCTCAAACCCGATGGAGGCAAGGGCACCCCAAATGCGAGCCAATGGACGCCGATCCCTGCCGTCCACGCGCGATGGCAGCGCGTACGCCCAGTGGTCCTCGCCTGGGCTTTGATTTCCGTGCTGACCTCCGCGCCGTACCTGGCCGCAGCACTTGATCCCCCGCCGGGGCGTACCTTCGAGGGGTTCTTCTTCTACCCGGCGGACATGCTGCTCACTGCCTCCTACGTGAAACAGGCGGAGGATGGCGCGTTCCTTTTCAAGAACAAACTCTACCTGGGCGACCAGCGGGCCAGCTATGTGAACTTGGAGTGGTGGGTCGTGGGGATTTTCTCGCGCTTGCTGGGAAGAAATCCCGCCCTCGCCTATCGCCTGTTCGGACTGGTCATCTCCTTCTTCTTCGTGGCGGCGGTGGATCGTTGGCTGCGCCGGGCGGCCTTGCCTGATTCGCATCGCCTTCCCGCTCTCGTCCTGACCATGACGGCAGCAGGCCTCGGCGGCATGCGCTTCTCCTTGTTACACTTGCCGCGTATCGCCTGCCTGGATTTCATCGCGGGCCTCTTTCCCATCTGGGAGCTCCTCTACGACCCGCTTCTAGTTGCGGGCACCACCCTGCTCCTGTGGAGCGTGGAGGCGTTCACGGACGCCCGCAACCGACGGGGCGCTCTGCGTGCCGGTCTGGTCGGGACGTTGCTCGGACTCGTTCACCCCTACGACCTGGCCGTGGTCGCCGGGATCCGTGTCGTGGCCGTATTGGCGACGTCGCCTCCGCGCGATTGGCTGCGGCGTTTAGCACCCCTGCTCGGCCTGGTGCCGGTCTTTCTCTACAATGTCATCGTCCTGCTCCTCAATCCGGCTTTCTCCTGTTTTTCCAGTGGCGTTTTCCGCCCACCCGCGCCCGGGCCCTTTGTGTGGGCCTTTGCCCCTGCCCTCTTGCTCGCCGCTTCGTCCTTCTGGCTGCAGGGCCGTGCTCGTCCCTCGACTATGGTGTGGTCCAACATGGTTGCCTGGATCGCAGTCGGCGCGATGGTGATCGTCGCTCCGCCCGTCAACTACTCGACACAGTTCTTGGCGGGTATGGGCCTGGCTTGCCTCCTTCTAGGCGCGCTTGGGTTGCAGCGCTGGAAGCCAGTGGTGACATGGGCCATCGCTGCTGTCATGTCGACGACCGCCATCGCGTGTGTGACCTTCATGCTCAAACGACCGGCGCGCTGGTTTGTAGCGCAGGAACGCTGGGAGGCAGCTCTCGCGCTCCGTGATTCCTGTCGCGTGGGCGGCCGCCTGTGGGCACCTTCGGACATTGGTCAGTTCGCCGGGGCACTCACCGGTTGCTCGCCTATCGTCTCGCACTTCTCAATGTCAGACTACCAATCGAAAAACAAGATGGTGGAGTCCTTCTACCAGCGACTCGACCCAGCCGAACGGTCAGCCCTCCTGAACCGTTTCCGCATCACCCATCTCGTGTTGCTGGGCGATGGCGGACAACAGCCGACAGTAAGCCTGGGTCCTGACACGCCTTTCCGGCGCGTGGCCATGGTTGGACACGGAACCCGTACCATTAGCCTGTATGCCCGTCCCGCGGATCCTTAATGGGGGTCTCGTCGCGCCCGTTACGTGTTACGTACACGCTCTGGTTCGCGGCTCTAGCAAGTCCAATACGGTCGATTTCTTGCGCGTTTTGACGGGTGGAGTACTGGCTGGCTCCACAGGCGCGAGCCAGGAACCCTGGCTAGGCGCGGGCATGCAGATTGCAACTGAGTCTTGTCATGTGCCTGCTGACATGTTCTGGAGTCCTTGCTGTGGTTGCCATGGCCGCTGACCGCACCAGCGAATGCGAAGTGCAAGGCGGTCGTGAAGCGGTCGGGTGCCCAATAGGCAGCCACGAAGAACGAATGTCACCGGCACTCCGACCGCCGACATCGAGACCAACCCGAACGCTGCCGAGCGACTTAGCCCCATTTTCCACGCGACTCCCGGTGGTCGTCTGGTGCGCGAACAGGCTGACGCCCGATCCGCCAATTGTAGATTAAGAGGCGCGGTCGACCACGCACCTCACGATGGCGAGACTTTCCCCCCGCCCTACGTCGCCGTTTCCACTCACGCAGCTGCGGCGTCGCCAAACAGCGCAGCTGTGGGCGCCAGGCCTGAAAGGCCGCACGAAGAAGCCGCGCGTCGCCCTTAAAGGCCGCTGGTGCTAGCCTTCCCCCATGCGATGGCCTTTGATCCACTCCGTCCTCCTCGTGCTAGCGGTCGCGTGTGGTCGGACTCCACTCGACGAGATCTCTGCACCGGACGCCTCTTCTGTAGGTGGGGCAGCTGGAAGCGGTGGTGGATTCTCCATGGGGGGTGCACCTAGTTCGGGTGGCCGCAGAACAGGCGCTGGTGGCGTTGTTTCTTCGGGAGGATGGTTTGGCGTGGGCGGGACTGATGCAACGGGTGGTTCTTTTGCCACAGGCGGACGTGTCAGTACCGGTGGCGTCCAAGGTGTAGGTGGAAGGATCGGTACTGGTGGAAGCACCGCCTCGGGGGGCGGGGGTAGGTCCGCCACAGGCGGTAGCACCGCAATGGGTGGAACGATTTCCACCGGTGGAAGAATCGGCAACGGCGGGAGTGGCGGAGGCACGGGCGGACTAAATCGAGATGCTGGCGCTTCAGACGCGCAGTTGGCTGACGTCGTGATTGACACCCGGAAGCCAGCCTGCACCGATCAAGTACTTCTTGGCCACAGCGCCGCCGTCGGCGGCGTAGCCTTTTCTCCCGACGGGCAGTTCTTGGCCAGTGCGGGAAACGACCACATGGCCAAGATCTGGCGGGTCAGCGATGGAACGCTGGTTGTCACGTTGAGTGGCAGCTCGTCGCCTCTGACCTCCGTAGCCTACACACCGGATGGCCAGACATTGGTAACCGGTGGAGGCAGCGCTACTTACAGCAACGGTTTCGTCACGGTCTGGCTCGCCGACGGGACGTTGCTGCGTACGATGAGCACCGCCTACACCTACAGCATCGCCATTTCGCCCGACGGCCACACCGTGGCCAGCGCCAACATCGACGACACCGCCCGCTTGTGGAGCCTAGACAGCGGACAGCTCGTGCACGCGCTCTCGGGGCACGTCAGCTACGTCACCGCGGTAGCGTTCAGCCCTGACGGTCAGACGTTGGCCAGCGCAGGCTGGGACACGTCCACCGTCAGGCTTTGGGATGTGGCATCGGGCACCGAGCTGCAGCCTCTCACGGACAACAATACGGCGACCACGATCGATGGCGTGGCCTTCTCGCCCGACGGAAGCCTGCTGGCCTCCGCGAACCTGGCCACTGGGGTGGAGCTGTGGAGCCTGCAGAGCCATCAGACTACGCAAACCATCGCTGCCAATAGCGTGTACGGGCTGGCCATCACCCCCGACGGAACCTCGGTCGTCACCGCAGGACCACGGGTCCTGCTCCTCTCGCTCAGCGACGGGTCGCTCGTCAAGGCCTGGGACGAGAACGCGAGCGCCGTGGCGGTGTCTCCCGACGGCAACCGCATCGCCGTGGGCGAGCCGCAAGGCTCGCTCAAGATCTTCTGCTTGCAGTAAGCCCGGGAATGGTCGATCCAGATTTCCGCAGCGTCCCACGCGCGGGATCCCGGTCGACCACATCGCCCTCGCCCACATCGCCAGCATCGACGACCCGTCGGCCTTGCCGCCAGCAATGAACGCCCCCTGGAGATCCGAGAATGGCTTATTGAACAGCAGATCGACTGGCACTTCGACCCCACCTTCGGCAGCAGCGAACGATCGCGATATCTCGGAATATGCGAGCACTCACGCGGCGGTCGCGTCGGCGAAGAGCGCAGCCGCGTCCTCGGCCCCGATCTGCTTGAGGTAGTGGCCGAGCGCTCCTCGGAAAAACTCCATCCGGTTCTTAATGCCGCGCGATCGCCACGCCTCGTCCAACTTGTCAACCACATCGGTCTCCATGCGCAGGGGGAGAATCTTGAAGGTGACGCCCTCACGCCTTGCATTCTTGCGAGGACCGATTGGGACGCGGCCTTTCTTCGCCTCACGGATCTTCCAGATCAGGTAGGCCTTGTTGGTCGAACCCGTGGGGCGCCCGATGCCCTCAAGGTAACGAGCCTGCAACTCGGACACGTCCAGCCTCGTCAGCTTCTCGGTGACGGGACCGCCTGCCTTGCCGGGGACCTTCGTCGGGGCGCTTGCGCTGGTGCCCGTGGCATCTGTCGAGGCCTTGGCCTTCAACGCCTCGGTGATCTTGCGAATCAGGAACGTCTTGTTGGGGCTGCGGGTCTTCTCGCCCGTAACCTCGGCGAATTTCGCTTGCAGCTCGTTCACCTTCATCTTGCCCAGTTTCGCAGTCTCGTTCTTCGTACTCATGTTGATCTCCTTTTCATCGTTGGGCCGGCGCGGAACCCCCGCGTCGGCGCGTTTCTCGACTCGACTTGCCGCATAGCCATGCTCACCTCGACCTCACCAAGGTGACCTGGTACTCGGCGGATCCGATGCGTACCACCAAGCCTTGATTCCCGGTGAGCACGCCAGCGTCAGCGAACGAGCTGATTCGCGGCCGGGCGACTTCACACGCCTCCGCGTAGGCCTCGATGGCCTCGGCCAGGAACGTCTCGAACTTGGCCTCGTTCTCCGGAGCGGGCTGCGAGCCACCCGAGCCGGGGACCGTCACGTACCTCGTCTCGCCGTCGACCTGGACTGGGTACAGCTTCGAGCGACCGCTCATCGCCGCCCTCCACGCCTCATCGCAACCTGACCGAGCACGAGCAACGCCTGCTTCTATCGGTCACCGCCGAGCGGCGCGACGGCTTCCGCGACCATGTCCTCTACTCCATGGCGCTGGCCACGGGTTTACGTGAGCACGAGCTTGCCGGCCTCGAGGTTGGCGATGTCTTCGAGGCGGATGGCAAGGCGAGGAAGCGAATCGTCCTCCGCGTGTTCAAGCGCAGCAGCGACGCCCCTGCCCAGCAAGACATCATCGTCCCCGAGGGGCTGCGTGCGAAGCTGGAGAATCTGTGGGGGTGGAAGGCCTGGGAGCGCGAAAGCCTCGCACCCGCCGCCCCTCTGTTCGCCAGCAACCGCGGCAAGCGACTATCCACCCGGCAGCTTCGACACGGGTTCGCGGTCTGGCAGCGACGTGCGGGATTCGACCGCCATGTGAGTTTCCACGTCCTTCGCCACTCGGCCTGCTCGGCCGTGTACCGCAAGACCAAGAACATCCGCCTTACCCAGCGCTTCGCCCGGCACAAATCGATTCTGACGACGGCGGCATACTCCCACCCGACGGACGAGGACCTACCTCGTGCGGTGACGGGACTGCCTTGCTGAGAAGGGGAACATCGTCTCCACCGAGAACGTCCGTCACTGCACGCCCTTGGAGTCGGCGATTTACCGCAGGGTGACCAGAGGCGTAGACTGCCGTCATGGCGGATCTGCCACCCACGTCAAAGAAGCTGACCTTCACCACATCGCTGGACGACTGGATGGTGTTCGTGGAATACACGATGAAGTCTTCAGCTCGCCATCGCGAGGCCATCTTCGCGTGGCAGTGGTTCTTCGCCATTGCGTGCGGCGCGATCGTTGCCTACATTTTCGCGGACGTCTCGCGCGAGGTCGGCCTGGGCGCTGGAGCATTGGCGCTTGCTGTGGTGGCGGCGTCTTACCCACGCTTTACTAGGAGACGCGCCCTCGCGGCCTCGCGCAAGGAAATGTCCAAGAAGAAGCTACTGCCCTTGTACTCCTCCGAACGAACCCTGGAGATCTCTGACGGTGGACTCCGCTCGGATAGCGTCGCGGGCTCTCAGCTCCTGCGCTGGGGCTTTGTGGAAGCCGTGGCCGAAACCTCGACCCACGCCTTCATCCTGTTGCCCGCAAGGTCCGGCTTCGTGATCCCCAAGTTGGGCATGGATCCAGAAATTCTCCAGGCGTTCCTCTCAGACCTGCGTGCTCGTCTGCAACTGCCCGTCTGATTGCAGTCGATGCCGTTCGTTGGCCAAGTGGCATGATCGCAGGCAACGCCAGCTCTTGAAGGTCACGGGAGAACGGCGAGACGACCATCTGCCTCACCCAGAGCTTTGCCCGGCACAAATCGATCCTGACGACGGCGGTCTATTCGCACCCCACGGATGAGGACCTGCTTCGCGCGGTCACCGGGCTGCCCTGCTGAAGAGAAGAGCGGGTGAAGTTGGCGTGCTATCCTGGTCACCATGAATGGAGGAGCCATGAAGACCACGACTAGCGCTTGTTGGATGTTGGCGCTCTGTCTCTCCCTCGGGAGCTGTGCCTCGTCGCCGCAACCCCGACCGCAGCTGCAACCACAGGCCGTTGCTGCCGACAACGGGCAGCCCAAAATGCAGGCGGCCCTGGCGGCGTTGCAGCAGGCCAAGGGTGAGATCGAAGCCGCCACAGCCAACAAAGGCGGCCACCGTGCGAAGGCGCTTGGCCTGATTCAGCAGGCCATCGGCGCGGTCAACGCCGGAATGCAATATGCGGCAGCCCATCCCACCGAGGTGGGGCCGATTGAGGGACCCGCCGCTCCTGAGCCGGTCGACGAGGTCGTACCGGAGGCAGGAAGACAACCGCATATGGCGAGGGGAATCATCGCTCTGCGCGAGGCGCACCGACAGCTCGTCGAGGCCAAACACGACAAGGGTGGCTTCCGCGTTCAGGCACTTGGCTTCATTCAACAGGCGATCGTCCAGGTGCGAGAAGGGATCCGATTCGCCAACACGCACTGATTCAGATCAATTCCGGTGGCTGGCCCGACCCAGGGTCTGACCGGCTCAAAACATTGCTTTCCTCTCACGATTGTTCCCTCACGAGAACCAGCGACAGGGGTATCGGCGTGAATCTAGTTTGCGCTCTCTTGCTTGCAAGCCTGCGTGGTGACGCGGGCGTTGGACCCGACGCGAGCCTTCCGTTGTGGGCGCCACGGCTCAAACGCACCGACCTTGAAGACGCCGCCTATGGCTTGTACAAATTGGGTGAGGGCTACATTTGGCAGAATTCAAAATTCGAGGCGCGCATCGGGCGCGATGGCGTGGTCACCTTCAAGGACATTCCCATCCTCGCGCAGCTGATTGAGGACTTGGGCGACAGTGAAGCCATCCGTCCCGCGGTCGATGGCGAGTTCTTCCCATCCTGCAATGATATCGGCAAGCAGGCCGTCCTACACGTCCTCCGCAACCCCATCCCTGCCGGCCTCATGCCCTGTCATGACGAGGTCCACGAAGGCCAGCACCAAGCCATCATCGATCAGGTCACCTTGCGCGCGGCCGGGCAGAATAGCGGCGGCGTCCAAAGTCGGGAGCCTGCGGCTCGCTGAACGTCAGGCCTGCTCGGGTCTTCCACCTCATCATCGCGCAAATGCTTCCAAACCTGCCGTTTCCCCCAGAACCGGCAACGCATCCGGACCTAAAGGAATCTTCATGCGCTGCTCATGCGGCCGGCGTCGTGCTCTTTCAAATCGATGGAGTTGGACCGTCATCTTGGTCGAGGTGGCCAGCTCTCATGAGCTCCCTGTTCCGCAACCTCCCATGATTGCTGACAGTGGGAGGTTGGCTCGAATGCTGCTTCGGATGACTTGGCCGACTTCTGCCGAGCGGAGAGGGGCGCGCAAACAATCGCCGGGTCAAGATCGTGATCAATCAGCCCTGAGGAGGACACAATGAGCGTTGAAACTATTGTCATCTGGATTGCGATTGGCCTGGCCGCGGGCTGGTTGGCCTCGCTGGTGGTGGGCGGCGGCTACGGCGTCGTCGGAGACATCGTGCTCGGAATCGTCGGCGCCTTCCTGGGGGGCCTCATCTTCCGTGCCCTGCACCTGGGAACGCCGTTCAGAGGCGTGGCGTCGACGATATTCGTCGCCTTCGTGGGCTCCGTTGTCCTGTTGGTGCTCATGCGTCTGGTGAGTCGGACCACCGCGCGCGGCAGATGATCAAGGTTCGGCACCAAATCACAATCGCCCTAGAGGGGCGGCAAACGAAAGGGACACCATGACGAATTGGAAACTGGGACTGGTAGGGCTGGCGATTTCGAGCCTGGGAATTTCGGCGCTGGCGGCTCCGACGGCGCAGGCGGCAGTGCTGATCATTCACGCCGGGCGCAACGAGCCGCCGCCAGTGCGAGAAGAGCGCCTGGTGGTGCGTCGGGGCTACGTCTGGGACGGCGGCCACTACGGCTGGCGACACCACCGCTACGTCTGGGCGCGCGGGCACTACATGCACGAGCGCCGCGGCCACGAGTGGGCCCCGGGTCGCTGGGAGCGGCACGAGAATCACTACGATTGGCACGACGGCGAATGGCACCGGCACCGCTGACGTTGTTCGGTGTTCGTCATCGCGCTCTGATCGCCTTGCTGCTTGCAGCGAGCAAGCTACGAGAATGTTTGCGTACGCAGCTCCGCTTCAGAGGCTGTCGTGCGTACAGGCCCCAGCACCAGAGTTGCCCGCTCACCGACAAGCCGCAGGTGTGCAGGTCGCCCGCGCTGAGCTGGGCGAAGGTCTGGTCGGGAGGTGTGGTCTGGCCGACGAAATTGTCTCCCCAGCAGGTCACTTTGCCGTCATCTGACAAGGCGCAGCCGTGCGCCTTCGAGGGGATCTCCATAGAGGATCCCACCGCCAGATCTGTGAACACCCCGGTGGGTGGCGAACTCTGGCCAGAGGTGTTGTCACCCCAGCAGACCAGCGAACCGTCGCTGCGAATCGCGCAGGAGAAATACTTGGCCGCCGCGACCGCAACGAAGGTGCCGCTAGGCGGGACGGTTTCTCCGGCCGTGTCCTCTCCCCAACAAGACAAGCTGCCATCGCTGGCGACGGCACAGCCGTGGGTCCTGCCGGCGGCGACAGCCTGGTACCCCCACCCCTCGTTCTCGCGCGCCATCTTCACCACCAACTCCACGATCTCACCGCACTTCCGGGGCCGCCCTGGTCCCAGTCGCTTGCTGCCGTCGTACCTATTCGCCACAAGTTCACGGTACCAGCGCAAAATCGTTTCCGGCCTCGCAATGGTCGCCACCTTTGCTAACGCCTTCCGCCCCATCTGCTCACCCAGCACGGCGAGTCGGCGACGCTCGGCAACCGTCAGCCGCAGCTTCTTGTTACCGAGTCTCTCCCGCAGCACGCGGTTCTCGGCCAGCAGGTAGTCGACCTCCTGCTGCAACACCCGTCCAAGCCACACCGCAAGCCACGCTGCCAAGAATTGCAGCGGCAGCGGCAGCATCAACCCCGCAGGCACCACCTTCGCCTTGCTCACGAGGCGCCTTCTACACCCTTCCTCGCCCTCCACAAGTTCACCGGCACCGAGCCCAACCGCTCGGATTCGCGTCCCTTTTCACGGATCCAATTCTGGGACGGGACGTGGAGCCCGAATCGGCTCGCTCGCCGTCCACGAAGACGCATAGCGATTTCGTACGATGATTCCTATTGGACACCGGATGCGCGGCTCAGGCCTTCGGTCTTCTTGCCAGCTGTGCGCGCGTTTGATATCGCTTGAGCTACTTCTTCTCCGTCTAGGGTCTCGCGTTCTACGAGTTTTCCGGTCAGCTCCACCAAAGCGCCGCGCAGCTCGCGCAGGGTTGCCAGACATTGCTCGTTCTGGGTTGTCAGGATGGACTCCGCCTGAGCCACTGCGATCGTCGTATCCGGCTTGAGATGGAGCGCGCTCAATGCAGTCAGACTAAACAGCGTGCCTTTGTCGCTTAGCCCTAGCGTCGCAACCATCGACAGGGCAAGTCTTGATGCCTCCTCCAGATCGCTCGCCGCGCCGCTTGATACGTCGTCGTAGGTAATGAGCTCGGCTGCACGACCTCCAAGCAACATCTGAATGCGGTTTTGCAACTCCGACTTCAGATGCAATTGTTTGTCTTCGGTTTGCGTAACAAGGGTGACGCCAAGCGCGCCACCACGCGACAAAATGGTGACCTTCTCAACCCTGCCTACATTCAGGACTTGGGCAATGATCGCGTGCCCTGCCTCGTGTACTGCCACGCGTTCCCGCTCGCCTTCTGTCAAGGCCGAGGATGAACCGTTGACTTCACCCATCCGGCACACTTCGATAGCTTCGATGAAGTTGGCCATTGGGACATCGAGCTGCTCGTTGCGAGCCGAAATCAAGGCAGCATGGTTGACCACATAGGCGATCGCTGCCGGCGTCAACCCGGTGGTGAGACGAGCCAACCTGGCGTAACCGAGCTCGCCGACGGTCTTGACCTTCTTGGCGTAGAGGCGAAACAAGGCTTCTCGATCGACCAGAGCGGGAAGCTTGAGTTGGATCTTGCGGTCGAAACGCCCTTCTCGCAGCAACGCCGGGTCCACGGCATCTGGAAAATTGGTCGCCCCGATCACAATCACACCGCTTGAAGAATTGAAGCCATCAATCTCCGCCAGTATCTGGTTGATAATACGGTTGCCCTCCGCTTCAGAGGCGCCACCGGTATCGGTGTTCGTGCGCCGACCGACCCCATCGATCTCGTCGATAAAGACGATGCACGGTGCATGCTTGCGCGCCTTTCGGAACAGGGACTTCACGCGCATCGAACCCAATCCCACAAACATCGCGGTGAAGTCGCCACCGGTCGCTGGAATGAAGTGTACTTTGCACTCGCCGGCTAAGGCCTTGGCAAGCTGTGTCTTTCCGGTGCCAGGAGGGCCGGATAGCAGTACTCCTTTGGGAGGGCGAGCACCGAGTGCGGTGAACTCTTTGGGGTCCCTAAGATAGGACTTGATATCCATGAGCGCCGATTTGGCTTCTGCGGCGCCAATGACATCCTCAAACGTAATAACAGACTCGGTTTGGGAGAATCCAAATCCATTTCCACGATAGACACGGAAGGCTTGTATGCCCAATGCTGAGAAGAGAGCAATGGTCAGCAGCAGACCGAGGTCCAGGTGCCAGCCATTGGCGTTACGGATATCTTCACTCACGACTGCTAGCGGAAATGCGTCGGTCTGACCCTTCTGATAATACGTCAGGGCGAGGCCGGAAAGCTTTCCAGCGTTGTCGCTGATAAAGTACCTATGGCCGACTCGTGTAGATACGAACATTCCCGAAGGCGCGATCGCCAAGCCTGCAACATTATTTCTTTGAATGTCCAGAATGAGAATTGAAACGTCGCGCTCGGTGACCGTCCACAAGGCTGGATCGCTGCGCATTTGTAGCAACATTGCGTTCAGCGCTACCGGGTTTTGAGCCCTGGCAAGAAACCTGGTCGAGAATACCGCGCCCATCCCTGCCAAGAGCAACGCGCCAAGGATCAGGTAGTGCCACTGCTTCTTGGGGAGTAATTTGTTCATCAGGGGCGAGCTAACCAGTGGTGTTGGACGGGCCGCAAGACGTTATGGCAGTCACGCGAGCACTTTGGCGAGAGCTGCGTCTTGAAGCCCATGGGATCCCTTAAACCAGCCCCGAGCCCCTGCGGCGGCGAGCAGTCCCGCGAATCGGATACGAACCTTGCCCTAGTTGAATACGACAGATTTCTCGCCGTCTGTAGTGCGAGCTGGCTGATCTTCCTGTCGTCCCAACGGACCAAGTGACGTAGTCCCGGGTCCTACAAGCGCAGTACAACTCAGCGTCGCTGGTCTTCAAAAGCAAACCCAAGCGATGATGTGCTCCGACCTGTGGTCCGCAATTGCCCATGAACAAACACAACGTACCCGTCCCGGAAGAGACCGTTCTCGGCGTACATCGCGGCATCTTCATGCTGGGGCTTGTCAGCTTCCTGAGCTTGCGCATGGCTTGGCATCCACGGGTGGTCTTGGTGTAGACCTCTCGCCGCAGGACACCGGAGCAGGGCAGCTCTACAGGAGCGCTGTTCTCGGGCGCAACCGGGATGAGGTCAGCTGGGGCGCGACCCCAACCCATGCACGCCATTCTCCACGCGCCAGTAGCCCGTCTGGAGGTCCACGGCAATGTGTGGCAGCCGGCGAATGATGACCTCGAAAGCGAGTGGACCGATGAAGTGGCCGGGGTGATAACCCCACCCCCACAGTTGGCTCTCACGGCGTCGCTTGCACGGTTGCTAGCCGCGCGTCAGGCGCTGCTTCCGCCATGGAGAACGGATTCTTCCCCCGGCCACCTGCCACAAGCGCATCGCCAGCGAGACCCAGTACCGCCGCATGTTCATCACGCCCTCTGAAGCCCTGAGTGCCTAAGCGACCGCACCTGCGCCTCGTCGCCGACCGTCGTGCCATGTGCTGCGTCGTCCAGCCCGAGCTGGTGTCGTTGTTGGAATGACCAGATCAATCAAGACCGGCGAGAGGCATTGGCGTCACGGAAGAGCCCTTCGACCCTGGATCAGTCGAATGACAACCGCTACAACCGCCAGAAGCAGAAGGATGTGAATGAACCCTCCCACGGTGTAGGAAGTGGCCAATCCAAGTCCCCAGAGAACCAATAAGACCACTGCAATTGTCCAAAGCATGTTTGTGCCTTTCTCGTATCATGGTTAGCCATGTCAGCATTTGGAAGCGTTCGTGCTTCCCACTACTGGTCATACGTTAAAGCAGCATTCGGGCCATCGTCGGGTTGTGAGTAGATTCAAGCACTTACATCATTGACTGAGCTAGGCACTGGCCTGTTCAATCAAGATGAAGGGTTCGGCCATGGGGCCCATCCTGACCATTCCGATCAGCGTGGTGCTGGCTTTCATCCCCATGTACTTGATGGGACTCAACGCCAATCTGATGTCGCTGGCCGGGATCGCAACCTCCATCGGCATCTTGGTGGACGGTGCCATCGTCGAAGTGATAGCAGACCAGTACTTTCCTCGACAATCACCTGGGCTCGATGGCGTCCATCGACTTCTTCACCGTGCCCCGGCATGCAGGACGCGCCGTCCCCCGACGGCACCGGCAACCGCTTCCAGCCGAGGCGAAATGCATAGCCGCGAAGTTGTGAGTCAGCGTGGATCGGTCGGTTGCCCCATTGCCATGGATCGGGGCCGGGGACCACGACGTCGACGGAAGCCCACGCAGATCAATAAATTCATCGTGCGTTCCACCGTCGATTGTTAGACCGCTCGTGATGACCAGCGCGCGCCCGAACCCACTTGTTGCCAGATGCTCCTGGCCTATTCTATTGCCACCGTGCCCCATGCCCATCGCCAGTCCCAGCTTCACCCAACCCGCCCTTCCCGTAAAGCCCCCACGCAACACTGTCTCGAATTCTCCCCCGTCTCAGTCGCAAGAATCAGCATCCGAGGAGCGAGGCTCCTTCAAGACCCCTCGTACCGGGCCAGAATCACGGTGATGTTGTCTGGTCCCCCGGCGGCAAGAGCTGCGCCGATGAGGGCTTGTGTGCAAGCGACCAGACCATGCTCGTCGCGCAATATAGCTGCGATCTTCTCGTCCGGAACCGGACCGTGCAGCCCGTCCGAACAAAGCAGAAGTATGTCGGCTGAAGCCACCTCGATCTCGGAAGTCACGGGCTCTACATGGTTCGTAATGCCGAGGGCTTGCAAGATGACATTCTTGTGTGGGAAGGTCTTTGCCTCCTCCGGGGTCAGCGCACCCGAGTCGACCATGGCCGCTGCAAGAGACTGGTCGCGCGTGAGTTGCCGGAGTAGGCCAGCCCTAAAGAGATAGGCCCGGGAGTCGCCGACCTCAGCGAGCACGACTCGGCCCGCAAGAAGCAAGCCTGCGGTGCAGGTTGTTCCCATGCCGCGCTCACCAGCGCGATGGCGAGACTCGTCAAAGATGACCTGATTGGCAAGCGTTAGCGCTGCGCGGAGAGGCTCTACTTCTGAGCTGCCGAGGGTTCCACCTGTCTTAACGAGATCAAGTGCGATCACTTCGCTTGCCAAATGCGCTGCAACTCCTCCGGCTGCGGCTCCCCCCATTCCGTCGCATACCATCAGCAGAACGCCGTTACCTACGAATGGGATTCTCTTCTCCTTGCCCGGAGCAACCGCTGAGCCTGAGGATATGTCGACGATCACGAACGCATCTTCGTTGTCACTCCGAATCCGGCCTACGTCCGTCGCGCCGCAGACAGTGACCGCCACCGCGGAAGCGGTACCCACGGTGCCGCCATCGAGGAAGGGTGCTTTGAGACTTGTGTCATGCTTGAGGTTGTCGTTCATTCAACTTCTCCGCGGGCTTGCAGTTTGTATTGCCATCCAGGCGGCTTGTCCGTGAAACAACCCTGCGATGGTCAACGACCGCGATCCCCTTCTGGACTCGCCGACGGCGGGTTGCCCTGTGTCCAAATGGATCCTACTGCAGGTCTCGAGCCATCGAGGTGCGACAACAAAATTCAGAGAGTTGCAGCGAAGGAACGTCTTGCCCCTGGCGGATTCGACCAAGATGACTGCTCGCCGCCATCAGTTTGGAGGCTCTCCCATCGAGGGACGCCCGGTGAAGGCGGCCAAGGACGCCGTCGCGTAGCGAATCTGCCTCAGGATGCGGACAGGCAGGAAACACACAAGCCTTCAGCAGGTACATGGTGTAGAAGCACGCTCTACCCTGGGCGGGCGCACGCGAAGTCGATGAAGCCGCGCTCGAAATCGGTGGAGAGCAGGCGGACGCGCACCTTGTCGCCCACGCGCAAGCCCTCGGTGCCGCGCTCGACCCGGCCCTCGACCGGCGGATCGAAGACGCGCACCCAGGTGCCCTTGTCGGCAGCACCGGTGATCACGCCGTCGAAGCTCTCGCCCACCCGCCTCTCCAGCAGCAACGCCGCCGCCGACTTGCGCACCTGGCGCTCGACCTTGGCGGCGGCGCCCTCCTGCACGGTGCAGTGGCTGGCCAGTCCGCCGAGTTCCTCCACGCTGTACGGCGAGGGTCCACCGGCCAACGCCGCCTTCAGTAGTCTGTGCGTAACCAGATCGGGGAAGCGACGATTGGGCGCGGTGGCGTGCGAGTAGTCGGTCACGGCTAGGCCGAAGTGGCCGATCGGCACCTCACCCGGCCGTTCCACGATGTACTCACCCGAGCCCATCAGCTTGACGATCACCAGCGACAGATCGGGAAAGCGCAGCGGATCTGCCGCGCGCCGTCGGGTCAGAAACGCCTCCAGGGCGATGGCCGAGGGCTCGACAGGAAGCGACTCGCCGTACTCGGCGGCCTTGTCCACGATCTTCGCCCAACGCTCCGGCGAGCGCACCACCCGACGCAGCGATGGACGCGCCTTGTCCGACAGGAGGCGGGCCACCACACCGTTGGCCGCGATCATGAAGTCCTCGATCAGCCACTTGGCGCGATTCGGTTTGTCCGCCTGCAAACCCACTATTGCGTCGTCAGAGAAGACGGCACGCGATTCCAGTGACTGCAGATCCAGCGCACCGCGCTCGTGGCGCAAGCGCCGCAACTGGGCGGCCACCTCGTCCTGCACACGCAACTGCGCGTCCATGCCCGGCACGCGCGCCGCCGGCTCGGGCAGTTGCCCCTGCCCGTCTAGCCAGGCCGCCACTGCGTTGTAGGCCAGCTTGGCCCGGTTGTGCACCAGCGCGCGGCTGACCGAGCTTTCGCCCACGCTGCCGTCGGGCTTGACCACGTAGGCGACGACCAGGCTCACCCGGTCCACGTCCGGGTTCAGCGAGGTGAGATCCGTGGACAGCCGCTCTGGCAACATCGGATAGACGTGCCCGGCTACGTAGACCGAGACGGTGTTCTGGCTCGCGTGCCGGTCGATGGGCGTGGCTTTCGCCACCAGCGCGTCCACATCGGCCACCGCGACCAGGATCCTGACCGCCCCGTTGCCCAGCTTCTCGGCCACCGTGAGCTGGTCAAGATCCTCGGAGTCGTCGTTGTCGATCGAGCACCAGAGCAGTGGGCGCAGATCTTCGATCTCACCGTCCGCCACCGATGGTCCTCGAATCGCGTGCAGTTGATCGAGCGCCTCCGCGGAAAACTCGACGTCGAGCCCACGGTCGATCATGGCCTTGCGTGCGATGCGCTGGAGATCGGAACGGTGGTGCGAGTTCATGCGCGCCAGTCTACCCCCGTTGTGTCCGAGAATGCGTCGCAAGAGTGGTCAGGTTAAAGACGCCAGTAACCCCAAGCACCATACCGAAGGTCTGCATGTTCAAGTCTACCGCAATGATACCCCCGGAATCAGAATTCTACCTTCAGAGCCGACCCCGGTTCACGCGCTCGCGCAGCTCCTTACCCACTTTGAAGAACGCCAGGCGCTTCGGCTTGACGTGGACCGTGTCTCCGGTGCGCGGATTGCGCCCCTCGTAGGCCTTGTAGTCACGCACTGTGAAACTGCCAAAGTCCCGGATCTCAATCCCCTCACCCTGCTGCAATGCCTGGATCATGCACGTGAAAACCTGATCGACAAGAATCTCCCCACGAGCCAATGGAAGCTTGAGCTTTTTTGCGATCACGGCGATGAGATCAGCCTTGGTCATGGCCACGCGGTAACGTAATGAAAATCAATGGGTCAGTCGCCGTCTACCGCACAATGTAAGCAAAAATCCCTCGCGTTGCATCGCCCATTTTTTCCACCACTGCTCCGGCTTGGTCATCCGGTAAGGCACGAGCTAAGCTCTACAGCTTGGGAGCTTCTTGGCTGGACTGGGCTGGACCAGGTTTAGGTTGCTCGCCGGGAATCTCGCTCTTCTTCGGCGTGACGTCGATCTCGTCTGCGCTTGTGATAGCCCGCTTGAAGCTCTTGATCGCGGTGCCCAGCCCTTCGCCAAGCTGGGGGAGTTTGCTCGATCGGCAAGTGGCGGCTGCCAGCGGGCGATACGTGGCTCGTTGTCGAGATGCGCCGCCCACCGCCGCCAAGATGGCCGCGGTCACACTTCGAACTGAAGGAGAGAGTAGGTCATCTTGATTGAGCCGGCCATTCCTCGGTCGTTGTCTGCGATGCAACTACCTGAACTTGCTTGCATCCGATCAGTGGCTCGAAA
>OCTA010000212.1_pt1 | contig 54193 bp, 54 predicted proteins | sample 1538991 | NCBI WGS metagenome assembly OCTA01 (sample SAMEA3539302, study PRJEB22396) | soil metagenome | biome: tundra; feature: field; material: soil | place: USA | collected 2010-05 | depth 0.15 m
GAATCGAGGGCGAACCAGTGGAATCCGAATGCCGCCAGTTCGGTAGCGACCGGGTACGGCCCGATGGCCAGGGGGCGCCGATGGATGGCTGATTCGACCGACGGGTTCCCGAAACCCTCCCAGGTGGACGGGAGTGCCACCACGTCACAGGCGGCGTAGGCGGCATCGACTCCTCCGTCGGGGACGTTCCCGGGCCACCCCAAGATGACCGGGCACGACGCCTCGGCTATCAACCGCTTGAGCTCTGGCCCGTACCCGTCTTCGGGGGGCCCGAGCAACCAGTAGGTCGCCCCCAGCGTCTCGGCCACCGTCAGCCCTCCCCCGATATTCTTCCTGGGCAAGGCCCGGGTGGGCTGTAGCACCAACCGGTCGTGATCGCCGATTCCGAGTGAATCCCGCACCCTCCGGCGTTTTCCCTCGTTATGTCCGCCGTCGGGCGTGACCGGGCCAAACGAGTTGTAGATGGTGGTTGCCTCGATGCCCCGATCGGTCAACTGGTTCCGGCTGAGCTCGTTGATGGTGATGTGGGTCCACCGCCGATCGTCGGGCGGCGGACCGTGACCGGCGAACTGTGGTCGCTGCCAGGGAAGGTCGTGATGATGCATCACCGCCGGCCGGTTGGCCAGCACCCTGGCCACCACGTCGGCTGCGCCGGGATTGAGGGGCAACGAGCACAGGTTCTCCACCACCACCACATCGGCACCACGGAGGGCAGAATCCACCTCGCCGAAGGTGGGAGGTTCGCCGGCCCCGATGGCCAAGCCCGGGAGACAATGGTCGACCGGCCCGTCTCCGGCCACTGTGACGATGGAGTACCCCAGCAACCTGAGCGCATCCCCCCATTTGGCCGCTTCGATGGCCACCCCATCGGGTCCTCCGAGGCGGAATGAGAGCAGAGCTGCGGTAGGAATGGGGCCACGGTAGTGCCGACTTCGGGGCGAAAGCCCAAACCGGCAGCGAAACGGGACATCGGCACGGGAAGCGGCTACCGTCGCGCCGTGCCCGAGGACCCTGTGATTCCACCCGACGCGGTACAGCCCATTTCGGGAACGACCTCTGAACTGGTGGCGAGCCAACAGGGATCCGTGCTCACGTTGACAATCAATCGCCCCGAACGCCGCAACGCCCTGACCTGGGAGATCATCAGTGGTCTCCGCCAGCATCTGGCCCGGGCCAAGGTCGATCCCGGTGTGCGGGTGGTGGTGCTGACCGGAAGCGGCGACAAGGCCTTCTGTGCCGGTGCCGACCTTTCGGGGATGGCCCCCCACGACGCCGGGGGTGGCACCGACGCCTTCTTCGATCAGCATGCGGCCCGTGGATGGCTGGCCGCCCTGTTCGAAGAGATGTGGCATCTGGGGAAGCCGACCATCGCCCGGGTACAGGGTTGGGCCATGGCCGGCGGGTTCGGGTTGGCGCTGGCCTGCGACCTGGTGATCGCCTCGGAAGAAGCTCGGTTCGGCGCCCCCGAGCTCAATGTCGGGCTCTGGCCTTTCATGGTCACCGTGCCGATGATGCGCTCGATGCCCCCGAAGAAGGCCCTGGAGCTGATGCTCACCAGTCGGGTGGTGGGTGCAGCTGAGGCCGATCGGATCGGCTTTGTCACCCGGGTGGTTCCTCATGCCCAACTGGACGGGGCCGTAGCCGAGTTGGCGGCGACGTTGGCGTCCAAACCTCCCGGGGTGATGAGGCTGGGCCGCGAATCGTTCTACGCTGTGTGGGATTCGGCCGCCTCCGAGGCATTGGCTCACCTGCACGCCATGCTGACCGTCACCAGTCAGACGGCGGAGGCATCGGAGGGTATTTCGGCATTTATGGAGAAGCGACTGCCGGTGTGGCAGGTTCCCCCCGATTCGGGCACCGAAAGCACTGGACCCTGAGGAGGAGCCCAGCATGGCCAAACGAGCACTGATCACCGGCGTCACCGGTCAGGACGGGTCATACCTGGCCGAGTTTCTTCTCGACCAGGGCTATGAGGTGTTCGGCATGGTGCGTCGATCCAGCACCGTCAACTTCGAACGGATCGCCCACATCCAAGATCGCATGACGTTGGTGGCCGGCGATCTCATCGACGAGGTGTCGATGTTCAATATCCTCCGGGATCATCGTCCCAGCGAGGTGTACAACCTGGCCGCCCAGTCCTTTGTCCAGACATCGTGGAGCCAGCCGATGCTGACCGGTGAGACCACAGCATTGGGTGTGACTCGGGTACTCGACGCCATCCGGACGGTCGATCCCGAAATCCGCTTTTATCAGGCCAGCTCGTCGGAGATGTTCGGCAAGGTCCAAGAGGTCCCCCAGCGGGAGGGCACCCCGTTCTATCCCCGTAGCCCTTATGGGGTGGCCAAGGTGTACGGACACTGGATCACTGTCAACTACCGCGAGAGTTATGACCTTCACGCGTCATCGGGGATTCTCTTCAATCACGAGTCCCCCCGCCGTGGTCTCGAATTCGTCACCCGCAAGGTGACCCACGGCGTGGCCCGGATCAAAGCCGGCCTCGATGACAAGCTGGCTCTGGGCAATCTCGATGCGCAGCGTGACTGGGGATTCGCCGCCGACTACGTGCGGGCCATGTGGATGATGCTCCAACAAGATCAGCCCGATGACTACGTGGTGGCCACCGGAGAGACCCATTCGGTCAAAGAGCTGGTGGATCTGGCCTTCTCCGCAGTCGATCTCGACTGGGAGAAGTACGTGGTCATCGATGAGCGCTTTTTGCGGCCGGCCGAGGTCGACCTGTTGGTAGGGGACCCGAGCAAGGCAGAGAAGGTGCTCGGTTGGCACCGCGACGTCGACTTCGCCACCTTGGTGGCGATGATGGTCGAATCCGACGTGGCGCTGATCAACAGCCAGTTGACCTGACCGGTCCGTCGATGGGCAGGTCCGTCGGCCCACCACTGTCAGTGTTCCGACGATGATCGCCGGAGCGGTTCAAGCTGATCCCCTCGGTCTGCTGGTGGCGTTCGGCGGAGGCATGCTCTCGTTCCTTTCGCCCTGCGTGCTTCCACTGGTGCCGGGCTACCTGTCGATGGTGTCGGGGCTGTCGGCGGCTGAGTTGAACGCCCTCCGACCGGTTGTCCCCGTACCCGTCCCCGCAAGGGGCACGCCCGCCAGCGACCTCACACCTACGGCGGCACCCACGGCGGCACCCACGGTCGCCGACCTCCAAGGCGAGCGGGGCCGTCTCCTCCGGGGGATCCTCCTCTTCATCGCCGGCTTCACAGTGGTATTCACCATTTTGGGGGCGTCAGCATCGGCCGCCGGCCATCTGTTTCATACTCATCTGCCCGCACTCAGGATGTTCTCGGGCATCCTCATCGTGATCTTCGGGTCCATTCTCGTTACCATGGCATCGGGGATCCGGTTGCCCGCCGCGCTCTCCGGTGAACACCGCTTCGCCATCCGACCTTCGGTGTTGGGTGCGTGGGCACCTCCGATCATGGGTGCCGCCTTCGCCTTCGCCTGGACCCCGTGCATCGGACCGATTCTGGCCAGTGTGCTGGCGCTCGCCGCCGGGACCGGGGGGACGACGACCGGCGGGATCGCCCTGCTCTTGGCCTACTCCCTGGGATTGGGGGTGCCATTCCTCCTGTTCGGTTTGGCCTTCGGCAGGATGACCGACCTTTTGGCCCGGTTCCGAGGCCGATTGCGCCTGGTGGACCTGGCCGGGGGAGCCGTCCTCATTATCTTCGGCGTTCTGCTCATGAGCGGGAACGTCGACGTGATCGCCATTCATGTCTCCAATTGGCTTCGCGACCTGCATCTCGGTCGGTTGGCGACCAGTTGAGACGACCTGCCCGGGGCCTGAGTTCCCGTCCGCCCCGGCCCCGCCTGGCCCACGGCGTCTGACCCCCGTAGCATGGACCGACGGTCATGGCCCCTGAATCTCCCCCCACCTCCGCTCTGTCCTTACGTGACGCGGTCGCGTTATCCGGACGGTTCCCACTTCTCGCCGGCGTCGACCTCGAGGTCGGCGTGGGGGAGACGGTGCTGATCGAAGGTCCGAACGGGGCGGGGAAGACCAGCCTGCTGAGGGTGGCTGCCGGGCTGGTCCCGGTGGCCTCGGGACGGGCGACGGTCCTGGGTCTCGACCCAGCCCGGCACCGGACAGAGGTGCGGCGTCGGGTAGGCCTGTTGGCCCATGCCTCTCATCTCTACGACGATCTCAACGTCCGGGAGAACGTCCGATTCGCGGTGAAGGCAGCCGGAGCTGATACCTCCCGGATCGAGGATGCCTGCGAGCGGTTGGGATTGACCGGGCGTCTGCTCCGCACCGGAGCGGCCAAACTCTCGGCCGGTCAGCGCCGTCGGGTGGCGCTGGCGGTGTTGGTGGCACGGGCACCCGATCTCTGGTTGCTCGACGAGCCCCATGCCGGTCTCGACGCTTCCGCTCGCTCGTTGCTCAACGAGATCATCGTCGAGGCGACGGCCGGCGGCGCCACCGCCATCGTGGTCTCTCACGAACCCGGGCTGGTCGAGTCGATGGCAACCCGGTCGATCACCATCACCGGTGGGCGGGTCACTGGAGAGCGCTGCCTCAACAGTGCGCCTGCGGGGTTCGTCCATGTGGCGTGACACCCTTTTGGTGGCGGGTAAGGACCTGCGGATCGAAGCTCGGTCCCGGGTGGCACTCAGCCAGGTGGCCCCCTTCGGGATCATCGCTCTGGTGCTGTTCGCCTTTGCCCTCGGTCCCGACCGCGCCCCGATGGCCAAGGGCGCACCGGGACTGTTTTGGGTGGCGGTTCTCTTCTCGTCGGTGCTCGCCATCCAACGCAGCGTGTCGGTGGAGGCGGTCGATGGTGCCCGCGACGGTTTGCGCCTCTCGGGACTCGATCCGGCCGGTCAGTTCCTGGGAAAGACACTGTCGGTCGCCGCCCAGTTGGTGGTGCTCGAAGTGGTGCTGGGCCTCGGCGTGGTGCTGCTCTACGGGGCCGACATCGAGACGTCCTGGCTCATTGTCGTCTCGTGTGGTCTCGGGACCATTGGGCTCGCCGCGGCCGGGACGCTCTATGGGGCCCTGTCCGCGGGCCTCAGGATCAGGGAGACCCTGTTGCCGTTCTTGTTGTTGCCGGTGGTGGCCCCCGTGCTTCTGGCCGGAACCCGCATGTGGCAGGCAGCCCTGGCCGGCGGCACGCCGTCCAACGGCACTCCGTGGTTCCACCTGCTCATCGCATTCGACGCTGTATATCTGGCCCTCGGGGTAGTCGTGTACGGGCCGATCCAGGAGACAGCATGACTGTGAACGCACCGGTGCAATCCCCCCGGGTCATGTGGGCAACCCGGGTCATCGGCCTACTCGCCCTGGTCGGAACCGGGCTCACCGTGTGGCTGGGACTTTGGGTGACCCCACCCGACAAGGTCCAGGGCGACCTGGTGCGGTTGGTGTACATCCATCCCGGAGTGGCCTGGGTGGCGCTGTACCTGGCCTTCGGACTGGCTGCCGCGTGCAGCCTCTTGTACCTGTGGCCCCGGACCCGATCACTGTTCTGGGATCGGTTGGCCGCCGCCGCCGTAGAGGTGGGGGTGGTGTTCAACGTGTGCACGTTGATCTCCGGCTCGATCTGGGGGAAGCCCACCTGGGGAGTGTGGTGGGCCTGGGATGCCCGGCTCACCAGCACCGCGGTGTTGTTGGTTCTCTTCCTCGGCTACCTGGCCCTTCGCCGGGTGCCGGCGGAGCCGGAGGTGCGGGCCAAGCGCAGCGCTTTTGCCGCCCTGTTCGCCGTGGTGGATGTCCCGATTGTCCACTTCTCGGTTTTGTGGTGGAAGACGCTTCACCAAGGGGCGACAGTCCTGAATGCCAATCTGTCACCCACCATCCACGGATCGATGGCCTGGACGCTGCTGCTCGGATTCGTCGCCCTGACCCTCGCCTTCGTCTGGATGCTCCTGGTGCGATATCGCATCGGGGCGTTGGAGGACTACCTCGGTTCGGGCGAACTGGACATGGCGCTCCTCGAGCGGCAGTCCGAGGGGGTCGTGGCGGACCCGACACCAGAGGCTCTGGCCATCGTGGGTCCCGCCCGCGCCCCCGAAGAGGTGTCCCGATGAGGTACGTGATCGCCGGATACGTAGTGGTGCTCACGCTCCTGTTCCTCTACGGGGTGCAGTTGGTATGGCGTAGGCGACGCCTCAATCGCCTGGTCACCCAGATCGAGGAGTCGCGATCGGGTGAGCATGCGGAAACGGGGCCGGCGTGACCAGCACGCCTGTCCTGGCCGGGACGCCCCCTGCCTCCGGGCCGGTCCCGGCCCCCAAGGCCAAGAGCCATCGACTCCGGTACGCGACGGTGGGCGTCGTCCTGGTGGGGGCGTTTGCGTTCCTGGTGGTGAAGGGACTCGGTACCGCCATCGACTTTTATCTGCCGGTTGATCAGGCTCTCCACCAGAGGTCCACCCTCGGCAACCAGACCTTCAACCTCGAGGGTCTGGTCGAGCCGGGCTCCATCCAGTCCACCCCTCAGGGTGTCGATTTCACCGTGAGTGCCGGGGGGGAATCCCTACGGGTGATCAACACCGGCAGCCCGCCACAGCTCTTTCAGAAGGACATCCCGGTGATTGCGGTCGGCCATCTCTCCGGCAGCACGTTCATGTCGGATCAGATTCTGGTCAAGCACTCATCGACCTACATCGCCGCCAACCCTGGGCGAGTGAGCGCTCCCAACGGGACCAAGCGGTGACCGGGCGACAGGTGCGTGACGGGTCAGGGTCCGGGCAACAGCGGTGAATGCCGCCCTCGGCAATACCGGTGTGCTCCTGGGCTTTGTCGCCGCGCTGGCCGGAGTGGTCGTCCTGGCGGTTGGCTTGGCCAGAGGCCGGGAAACCACCATCCGGGCCGGTCAGATCTATGCACCGGTGGTGCTGCTCGGCGGACTGATCGCAACCGTCGCCATGGAGCACGCCCTCATCACCCACGATTTCTCCCTGGCGTTTGTGGCCGACAACAACAGCCGCGAGACCCCCTTGATGTATTCGATCTGTGGCTTGTGGTCAGCCCTCTCCGGGTCGATCCTGTTGTGGGGCCTGATCCTCGGTGGGTATGCCACGGCCATGGTCTGGCGGTTCCGCCGACGGGCGGCCGAACCGCTGGTGGCGTGGGCCACCCTGGTGGTCTACGCGGTGGCGGCATTCTTCTTCGGGTTGATGCTCCACGCTGCCGATCCGTTCCAACACGTGGCGGGGAAGATTCCGGTGGACGGCGCCGGCCCGAACTCACTGCTTCAGGACAATCTTCTCCAGGCCATCCATCCCCCCATGCTGTATCTGGGCTTCGTCGGGTTCACCCTGCCCTTCGCATTCGCCATTGCATCGCTGATCACCGGGCGCCTCGACAGCGCCTGGCAACGCGAGACCCGCCGTTGGACGCTTTTTGCCTGGACGTTCCTCACCGCCGGCATCGTGCTCGGCGCCATGTGGTCGTATCAGGTGCTGGGATGGGGCGGTTTCTGGGCGTGGGATCCGGTGGAGAATGCCTCGTTGCTGCCATGGTTGGTGGGTACCGCCTACCTGCACTCCGTCATGGTGCAGGAACGTCGTGGGCTGCTCCGGATCTGGAACCTTTCGCTGGTGATCGCCACCTTCTCTCTGACAATTTTGGGGACCTTTCTCACTCGTTCCGGGGTGATCCAGTCGGTGCACGCCTTCTCCAACTCGTCCATCGGGCCGCTCCTTTTGGGCTTCTTCGGTCTCATCCTGGTGACGGGCCTGGGGCTCATTGCCTGGCGCGGGGACCGATTGCGTTCTGTCGGCGGCATCGACTCTCCGATCAGCCGCGAAGGCGCCTTTCTGGCCAACAATCTGCTGTTCGTCGCCTTCGCCTTCGTCGTGCTGCTGGGGACCGTCTTCCCGCTCTTGTACGAAGCGCTCGACGGGGGTCAACAAATCACGGTGGGGGCTCCCTATTTCAACCGGTTGATCATCCCGATTGGGCTGGGGCTGCTCTTCCTGATGGCGGTGGCGCCCGCACTCCCGTGGCGGAAGACGTCGATCGAGGTCATGCGGGGACGACTGGCGGTCCCAGCCATCGTGGCGGTGTCGGTGGTGGTGGCGTGCGTGTTGGGCGGGATCAAGGGGATCGAGCCTCTGGCCGCCTTTGGCCTGGGCGCCTTCGCGGCGGCATCCGCCGGCCGGACATTGGCCCTGTCGGTCCGATTATCGTGGCGGGGTTCCCGAGCCTCGGGAGCATCGTCGGCCCGATCGATTCTGGCCGGATGGCGTGGCTTCGTCGGGAGGGCCAACGGGGGCATGGTGGTCCACATCGGAGTGGTGATCATCGCGGTGGGCCTGGCCGCCGCTACCGCCTTCGGGCACCGGACAGAGTTGGCACTGTCGCCGGGCCAGACATCTTCCTTCGCCGGGCACACGGTGGAGTTCGTAGGCACCCGCACCGTCAAGACCTCGTCCAGTTCGGCCTTCCAGGCAATCCTCCGGGTGGACGGAAGGGGAACCTATACACCGGCCATCACCCAGTTCGGCGCGGGAAGCCAAGACGTGGGCACTCCCGCCATCGATGCCAGTTGGAGAGATGACGTGTATCTGACCATCGACGCCACGTCGACCTCGGGAGCCCAGCTGACGTTCGGGGTAGTTGTCCAACCGCTGGTGATGTGGTTGTGGGTGGGCGGAGCCCTGTTGGTACTCGGATCGGTGCTGTCCGCCGTTCCGGGTCGGCGTCGTCGTCCGACGGATCCGGTGTCGGCACCGACGGTCGGCACCGCTCGCGAACCAGAGCCGATGGCACCCAAAGACGTAGAAAGCGTGACGGACACATTGCCGGAGCCTGAGCCGGTTCCTGTCGGGAACTGAGGGTGGGTCGGCATAGGGCGCGATGGATAGGGATCTCGGTCCTGATCATCAGTGCCGGCTTGATAGCGGTGCTCGCCACCCGGCCGTCGGCCACGGAGGCCGAGGTCCAGAGCCCTCTGGTGGGTCACACCGCCCCCGTCATCAGCGGCACCACCTTCGATGGTTCGGCGTTTTCGTTGCCCACCGCCCCCGGCCACTTCGTGGTGCTCAACTTCTTTGCCAGTTGGTGCGCTCCGTGCCAACAAGAGGGACAGGACCTGGTGGCATTCCAGTTCGAGCACCAGCAGTCCGGTGACGCGTCGATGGTCAGCGTGGTCTTCGGCGACACGCTTTCGGCGGCCCGGGCCTATCAAACGACGTTGGGTGTGAGGTGGCCGACCTTGACCGATGCCAACGGGAAGCTGGCGTTGGCCTACGGGGTCAGCGCCAGGCCGACCACGTTCGTGATCGCTCCTGACGGACGGGTAGCGGCGTACATCGTCGGCGCGGTGACCGCCAAGGATCTCGACAGAGTGATGTCGGCGGCCAAGGCCACCCACGCGTGAGCGCCCGCCGATTCCCGATATGGATCGTCCTGGGCGCGGTCTTGATGGTGGCCCTGGTTATCGGTAGCGGAGTCCTCCACAACACGCCTGTGACTGCGGCTCAGAGAGCGGTGGCCATCGAGACGGGAATCAAGTGCCCGAGTTGCGAGGACCTGTCAGTGGCCAACTCCAGCGCGCAAACCGCAGTGCTGGTCCGAACTACCGTGCGTCAACTCATCGGCGAAGGAAAGTCCGATCAGCAGATTCAGGCCTATCTGGTATCCCGGTACGGGTCGGCCATTGTTCTGATCCCGCCGGCGAGTGGATGGTCTCTGTTGGTGTGGGTGCTCCCACTCGGAGGTGGCGTCCTCGCCATCGCCGGATTGGCGACGGTGCTGGTCCGCAAGCGTATGAACGGATTGGTCGAACCGGCTGATGCCGTTCGAGCCGACGCCACCCTCGATGCCGGTGCCAGTTCCGACCAACTCGATGATCGGCGGCAGTTCCTCGAGCAGTCGTTGGCCGATGCTTTTGCCGAGCACCGGGCCGGGGATCTTTCCGACCAGGACTACCAGGCGCTGAGGAAACGGGACATCGCTCGATTGGCGGCTCTCGACGTCCGGGTGGCGACAACCGGAAACGAAGGTGTGGCCGCCCCGATTGCGGACGCGGGCGAGGGTACGGCGGAACCTGAGGGTCCGGCACCGGCCGTACAGTTGTCTCCATCGGGGGCCCGGCCGAAGAGAAGCCGTCGGCAACGACTGTTGATCTCGGGCGCGGTCGGTTCCTTCGGCACGGCGCTGGTCCTGTTGGTGGCACTTTTTGCCGCCAACCGCCTACCGGGCCAGACCCCGAGTGGCAACGCCACGCTCAGTCGACAGGCACAGATCCAACAGATGTTGGCCCAGGCGGCCACCTTGGAGAACGATCACCAGCCGGGCGGGGCTGCCCAGCTGTATCAAAAGGTGCTCGATGAGGATCGACAGAACGAGGTCGCCATGGCTCAACTGGGATGGCTCGAATACCAGACTGGAGTGCAGGGAAAGAGTGTGTCGTTGGTCAACGATGCGAAGGCGAAGCTTGATCAAGCGGTGCAGCTCGATCCGGGTGACTACGCCCCCCGGCTGTACCTGGGGACGGTCCTCCTCGACCAAGACGACAATGCCTCCGGAGCGGTGGCCCAGTACCAGGCCTTCCTGGCCGCCAACCCACCCGCAGCGTTGTTGCACCAGGCGGCGCCGCTTCTGCGCCAGGCCTACACGCAGGCGGGGGTACCCCTGCCTGCCGAGGTTCCCGCCGACTGAACCGGAAACCCTTCAGGGAATCAGTACGACCTTGCCGGCCAGTGTCCTGTCGATGAGGCCGGACATCACCGATGAAGCCTGATCGAGGGGGTATTCGCTCGGAAGCGTGGGATGGAGCTGACCATCGCTGATCAGCCCCATCAGTTCGTCGAGCAGCCGGCGGTTTCCGATCGGGTCGCGAAACGTCCAGGCTCCCCAGTCCACCCCCACCACCGTGCGATTGTTCAGCAACACCTGATTGAGCGGTACCGGGGCGATGGGGCCCGAGGCGAACCCGATCACGCAGAAGCGCCCGAAAGGGCCGGTGGCCCGAAGAGCCGGTTCGCTGTGGCGACCACCGACCGGATCGATGACCACGTCGACTCCACCACCCGAAAGCTCCCTCGCCCGGACTTTGAGATCTTCGTCCTCGTAGGCGATGGTGGCCTCCGCTCCCATGGCCACCGCCATGTCGAGCTTCTCCTTGGTCGATGCCGCGGCGATGACTCGTGCCCCCAGGGCCCGGGCCACGTCGATGGCAGCCAACCCCACCCCTCCACCGGCTCCGAGTACCAGTACCCATTCACCCGGCTTGATCGAGGTTCTCCGGGTGAGAGCAAACAGGATGGTTCCATAGCTCTGGATGAGGGTGGCTGCCTGTCCGAAGCCAAGGGCGTCCGGCATGGTCACCAGCGTTGGCGCCGATATCACCACCTGCTCGGCGAACCCGCCGAATCCGGTGAATGCGATCACCCGATCGCCGATCGACACTCCGGTAACGCCGCTTCCGACGGCCGATACCTCACCTGCGATCTCCCCGCCGGGGACGAACGGGATAGGCGGCTTGATCTGGTACCGACCCTGGCACAGCAGTCCGTCCACGAAGTTCACCCCGGCGGCCCGCACATCCACCACTACCTGACCCTCGCCCGGGGTGGGCTCACCCCGCTCTTCGATGGCCAGACCGCCGAGTGGCCCCAATTCGTTGCAGACAACTGTTCGCATGGAGGAGAACCTACCGGGCGCCCGGTCTCACCTCCCCAACTTGGCGACGGGTCCTGTGGGCGTCCGGCGCCTCCACGATTTGTGCAACGCTGCTGCCCGATACCCATCGGGCTGCCTACGATCGAAGGGCCCGCAGCCCCGCCACCACGTTTGGGAACGCGACGGCGAAGGCATCGATGTCAGCGTCGACTGTCGACCAGCCGACGGACAATCGGAGCGAATGCTCGGCGTCGACTCCCATGGCCTTCAGCACCGGCGACGGCTCGAGCGACTCCGATGAACAGGACGAGCCCGAGTGGGCGGCGATTCCTGCCTGGTCAAGCCCCAGGAGCACTGGTTCGGCCTCGACCCCATCGATGCCGGCGCACACGATATGGGGAAGATGGCGCTCCGGATCACCGAAGATGGTGACCCCTTCCACGCCGCTGATGGCCTTCATCAGGCGAGCCGCGTGACGACGGGAGTTGCCCGCCTCGATTTCCATGCGCCCCGGTGCTACCAACGCCTCAGCGACGGCACCGAAGCCGATGGCGGCCGGCAGGTTCTCGAGTCCGGCCCGTCGGGCTCTCTCCTGTTCGCCGCCGACCAGATAGGGGTCGATCCGAAGGCCCCTGCGGACAATCAGCGCGCCGATGCCGGGAGGTCCTCCCAGTTTGTGGGATGACACCGACACCAGATCGGCATCGAGTGCACCGACGTCGACGCGGAGGTAGCCGGCCGCCGCCACCGCGTCCACGTGCGAGAGCACTCCGAGCTGGCGGCAGCGGGACACGATGTCATTGACCGGCTGCACGGTGCCGACTTCGTGATTGGCCCACTGACAGTGGACGAGTGAAGGCAGCAAGCCGTATTCCGAGCGGCACTGCTCGATCGCGTCGTCAACCGCCTGCAGATGGAGGGTTCCGAACCCGTCGACCACCGGGGAGACGACGTCTGCCAATCGGGCCGACGAATCGCGGGCGGCGGAGTGCTCGATCGAGGCGCAGATCACCGGGCCGGGGGAGCGTCGGGTCGCACCCCACACCGCGCTGTTGATCGACTCGGTCCCACCGGAGGTGAGGATGACCTGAAGCGGTCGTACCCCGAACAGGGTCGCTATCCGTTCGCGTCCGTCCTCCAACGCAGCTCGTGTGATCCGCCCCTCGGTGTGGACTCTCCCGGGGTCGCCAGTGACTCCAGAGTGCGCCCATGCATCCATGGCGTCACGGGCTTCAGGTCGAAGTGGTGCCGTCGACGCGTGGTCGAGGTAGTGCCGGGCCAACCGATGCGCTCGGTGTCAGACCAGGGCGGCGCACTGGTCGTCGCCCCGAGCCCGGGACGATGACAGAACAACCGGGACACTGCCCTCTGCACCTTCGCCGCACAACCCGGCCAGCAATCCTTTCACCATGCCCCGGTCGACCGCGCACAATACGGGAAACTGGGATGCAGTGCTTCCGAACGGGCAGTTGTCCGCCACCACCGCGGTGGAGGTTCCCTGGTCCTCGGCATGGGCGGCGAACCCGTGGGCGGTCAAGGTGTCAGCGATGGCATGCATGGCGGTCCGCAACGACCGTTGGCCGTTACCAGGTGACATCTGATTGGCCAGGGTGCGACCGTACTCTTCGCCGACCCTCTCGGCCATGCCCTCGGCAGCTTGAGGACCCAGTAGCTGAAGCGCCTCCTGGAGAAGAAGCACCAGAAGATCGTCCCGACGGGTGAGTAGGTCGAGGGTTGGATCGTTGCCGATGGCCCGGAACCGCTTGGATGGTCGCCCGGCTCCGTTGCCGGAAGCCCGTTCCATGGTGACCTCGAGATAGCCGCCGGTGGCGAGACGCTCGAGGTGGTGACGGGCGACGTTCGGATGGAGCAAAAAATGGGTGGCAACTTCGGACGAGGTCGCGCCGGGGTTGGAGCGCACGAAGAGGTAGATCTCCCGGCGGGTCGGATCGCCGAACGCGGAGGTCACCGCGGTGACTGCCGCCGAAAACTGGCTGTCCGACTCGTGGGTGACAGCCACTCCGCCGCCCAGCACCACCGGCGCGAGCGGATCGGCGCCAACCACGAGTCTGTCTGAGGCCGCTTGCACGTCCCCTAGTCTACGGTGAACCCGAATTTTTCCGAGGAGATTCCGTATGTCCATCGACCAGTCCCAGGTCAGAGTGGCTGTTGCCGCCGTGACCGATCCCGAACTGCGACGCCCGCTGGGGGAATTGGGCATGGTCGGGGGAGTGGGGGTGAAGCGGAAGCGGGTGGTGGTGGATATCGCCCTACCTGTCGGTCACTACCCGCAGGTCGACGAATTGGTGGGCCGGGTGCGTCTGGCGGTGAGCGCGCTGGACGGGGTCGACGAAGTGGTGGTGGAACAGACGTTGATGGGGGAGGAGGACCGGGCGCGGCTTCGGATGTTGCTTCGGGGAGAGCCGGTCGAAGGTGCAGGTCCGGACGCGACCGGGAGTGCGCACGATCACGGCGGACACGATCACGGTGCCCCCCTCGGTCACGAGGAAGGGCGTCCGAATCGATTCATGCTCCCAAGGTCGAAGACCCGGGTGATCGGGGTGTCGTCGGGCAAGGGAGGAGTCGGAAAGTCTTCGGTGACCGTCAATCTCGCGGTGGCGTTGTCCCGGTTGGGTTACGACGTCGGGATCCTCGATGCCGACGTGTACGGATTCTCGGTACCCAAGATGCTCGGGGTCACCGAGGACCCATTGATCATCGGCGACCTGGTGGTGCCGGCGACAGCCAACGGCGTGCGCTGTCTGTCGATGGGATTCTTCGTCCCCGATGACACGCCGGTGATTTGGCGCGGTCCGATGTTGCACAAGGCGTTGGAACAGTTTCTGGTCGATGCGTACTGGGGTGAGCCCGATTATCTGCTCGTCGACATGCCCCCGGGGACTGGGGACGTCACCCTGTCTCTGGGTCAGTACCTGACCAAGACGGAGGTGTTCGTCGTCACCACGCCACAGCCGGCGGCGCAGAGGGTGGCCCAGCGTTCGGCATACGCAGCCCGCAAGTTGAAGCTTTCGGTACGCGGTGTCATCGAGAATATGAGCTGGTTCACCGGTGACGATGGGACCCGGTACGAGTTGTTCGGTGCCGGCGGCGGCAAAGAACTCGCTGACGAGCTCGGGGTCCCCCTGTTGGCGCAGGTGCCACTGGTGCCGGCGCTACGCGAGGGTGCCGACGTGGGCATTCCGGTGGCCGTGGCCGATCCCGACGGCGAGGCCGCGGCTGTCTTCGCCGCATTGGCGTTGTCCATAGTCGAGATGGGCCCGGCCCGCGTCTACCGAAAAGAGTTGACGGTTCGTTGAACGACATGACGGACCAGATCCATCCGGAGACCTCGCCCCGACCGGTCCGGATATCGAGCGCCGCTGCCGCTGTCGTTCATCGACGAGGGAAGGTGGGATGAACCTTGCATGGGTGTTCCCGCTGGATGGAACGGGTCTCGGATGACCATCGAGTACTCCTTCACCTGCCCGTGAATACTCTTGCGATCCAATGTTGCGGGGCGCCCCGCAATTTGATGATCCAGCTTTTCCGGTCCGATCAGAACTGTCGTGTGATTCCAATTCCGATAGGAAGCTTGTCGGGATCCCAACCAAGGACGGCCACCGCTTGACCGAACGCGAACCGGTCGGTCATCCCGGCCACGTAGCTGACGGCTGCCTCGAGGGCCTCCGCGTCACCACCTCGCAGGTCGGCGCCCTGCCCGTCTCCGTCGGGAATGAGATTGGGCCGGTCACCGTAGTGCTCGACAAGCGCCCGAAGCACTCCGACCACGGCTTTCCCTTGAGCCACCGAACTCGGACGCAGGTAGATGTGCTCATAGTTGCAGGCCCGAAAGGCCGAAAGGGCTTCGGCATAGGTGGCCGACATTCCGATCCGGCCGGTTTGCAACACCGTCGAGACCATGGCGTCGATGAACGTCCCCAATTGTTGGCTCCGGCGTTCCCCGCAGCTTTCACGTACCAAGGTCGGGAGCACACTGGGTGTGACGATCCCACTCTTCACCGCGTCCTCGAAATCGTGACAGACGTAGGCGATTCGGTCGGCCCAACTGACCACCTCCCCTTCCGGGGTGCTCGGCGCCGGCCGGGACCAAGAGTGGTTGCGTATGCCATCGAGTGTCTCCCAACAGAGGTTGAGCCGGGCCAGGGACACGTCGGCTCCCCACGGGGCGTGATCGAATCCGCCGACGACATAGGGGGACAGGGCGTCCTCGCTCGCATGACCCCCGGGTCCGTGTCCGCAATCGTGCCCCAAAGCGATGGCCTCGGTCAGTGCCACGTTGAGTCTGCATGCTCGGGCAATGCCGGTGGCCACCTGGGCCACCTCGAGGGCATGGGTCAGTCGTGTGCGCTGATGATCGTCAGGGAAGACGAACACCTGGGTCTTCCCGGCCAGACGACGGAAGGCAGGGGCATGGAGGATCCGGTCACGGTCCCGTTCGAAGCAGGTCCGCCATGGATCAGGCTCCTCTGGCCGTTGCCTGGTGCCGCCGCCATGGGCGAGGGTTGCCCCCGCTGCCTGTTGTGCGTGCTCCTCCGCTTCGCGACCGGAGCGGTCGAGACCCGAGATGGGGCCGTTCAGGTCTGCCGCCGTCCGGCTGTCGGCATGAGCGAATTTGGTGTCCTTGTCTCCATGCGCGTACATGGTGGACGCCCACCGCCGATTGCGTTCGTTCTCACCTTCCACAGTGCCAGTGTGCCCCATGGCTGTGCCACTGGGACGCCACGCTGCGCTGAGCTTGTATCGTCGGGGGGTCGGCGGAACCGCTGGCAAACTGTGGAGAGGAGCGTGCCAGGTGGACGTGCGTATCGGGATCGTGCAATCAATCAAGGAGCTCGACATCGAGTTGCCCGCCGATGCCGACCGCGACAAGGTCCTGGCCGATGTCGAGGTCGCACTGGCAAAGGAGGGCTCTATCCTCTGGTTGACCGATCGCAAAGGGCGCCGGGTGGGTGTCCCGGCGGGCAAGGTCGCCTATATAGAGATCGATGCCCCGGCCTCCGATCGTCGGGTCGGCTTCGGGGTCTCCTGATCCCGACTCTTCCAACTCCTTCGGCCGCCCCGGTGACGCTTCCCCGTGGTCCGGCGGCGAGATGACAGCGCTCCTCGACCTGGAACTGGTCTTCGTGACCGGCAAGGGTGGTGTCGGCAAGACGACCGTTGCCTCGGCTATGGCCCTGCTCGCCTCGCAGCGGGGGAAACGGGTGCTGGTGTGCGAAGTCGATGCCAAAGGCGACGTCTCCGGGTTCTATGAGGCGCCCCCGACCGGTTTTGCCGAAAAAGAGATACTCCCGGGCCTCTTTGCCATGACCATGGATACCGAGGCATCGCTTCGGGAGTATCTGAAGCTCCATTTGCGCATTCCGGTGGTGGGCCGGATCGGGCCGTTGGCCAAGGCGTTCGACTTCGTCGCCACCGCGGCTCCGGGGGTCCGGGAGATTCTCACCGTCGGGAAACTCTGCTTCGAGGTCCGTGAGCGCAATTACGATTTGGTGGTGGTGGACGCACCGGCATCGGGCCACATCATCGGGCAGTTGGCGGCGCCCCAGGCCATCAACGATCTGGTGAAGGTGGGTTTGATCCGGTCCCAGACCGACTGGATGCTCGAGATCCTTTCCGATGCTTCCAAGACGGGCCTGATTGCCGTCTGTACACCCGAAGAGATGCCTGTCAATGAGACGATCGAATTGGCGGTCCGGGTGAAACAGGAAACGACCGTACAGCTGTCGGCAGTGGTGGTGAATCGGGTCCTTCCTGAACTGTTCGGTCGGCAGGAGGAAGTCGTCTTCGACGCATTGACCACCGCCGGCCCGACAGAAGACCTTGCCGAGTTGGTCGGGGGTGACCCCGCGCCGGTGCTCCAGGCTGCCCGGTTGGCTGTGACCATGAGGCGCACCCGCTCCACCCATCTCGAACGACTCCGGGAAGGCATCGACCCGACGGTGCCCCTTCTCTATCTTCCCTACCTATTCACCCGCTCACACGGCCTCCGGACCACTCGTCAAGTAGCGGCGTCCTTGGGCGAGGAGTTGGGATACTGATGGCAGCTGGGCGTTCGACCCAGAGGGCCGGCAGCCGGATGGGCCCACCCGCGGACTCTCCGGGAAATGGTTCGGGTTCCCTCGATGGTTTGCTGGCAGCCAAAGAGATCGTCATCGCCTGTGGACCGGGCGGGGTGGGAAAGACCACCACCGCGGCCGCGGCCGGAGTAATGGCTGCCCTGCGCCAGGGTGGGAAAGTCCTGGTCTTGACGGTTGATCCCGCCAAGCGTCTGGCCAACGCCCTCGGCCTCGAGGGAATCGGCAACACCGAGAGCCGGGTACCCGACGAGGCATTCCGGTCCGCCGGCCTGAAACCCCGGGGCGAGCTGTGGGCGGCCATGCTCGATACCAAGGAGTCATGGGATGCCCTGATCCGTAGGCACGCCCCGGATCAGCAGACCAGGGACGCGATCCTGGCCAATCCGCTCTACAAGAACATCTCTGGGCGTTTCGTTCAAAGCCACGACTACATCGCCATGGAGCGCCTCTACGAGATCCACTCCGACGGCAAGTATGACCTGATAGTCGTTGATACCCCCCCCACCCGCAATGCCCTTGACTTCCTGGATGCCCCACAGCGATTGGCCGATTTCTTTTCATCTCGACTGCTGCGCTGGTTGATCGTGCCCTATCGGTCACGGTTGGTAAATGTGGCGACCAAACCCTTTTACCAAGTCGCCGACCGCATCCTCGGAACCCAGTTCCTCGCCGATATCTCCGAATTCTTCGTCCTCTTTCAATCGATGCATGACGGCTTCGTCGAGCGGGCAGGGGCGGTGCAACGGCTGCTGTCTGACCGGAGGACGACATTCATGGTGGTATCCACCCTCGAGGGCGTGCCGCTCCGCGAGGCGGAGTTCTTTGCCCAGGAACTGACCTCGCGCCATCTCCACCTCGGTGCCATCGTGTTGAACAAAGTGCTTCCTGCCTATCTCCAGGGCTCGGCGGCGGCGACGGTGGCCCAGGCGATGAAAGACCGGGCGGAGGAGTTGGCCAATTCGCTGGCACCGACGCTGGGGTCGGTCGACACCACACTCGCCGATGTGGCTCAGATCCGGCGGGTGCTCACTGAGGTGGCAGAGAGCTTCTTGAACTTCCGGGTGGTCGCACTGCGAGAAGCCGAGGAGAAGTCGCAGTTGGGCACCGTGCCTGAGGTCCTGGCCACTGTGCCGTTCTTCGATACTGATATCTACGACCTGGCTGGATTGGTCAGGTTGGGGGAGCAGATCTGGGACTGACCTCCCCAGCTCGACCCGCCTCCATTCCGACCCCATCCCGGTGATTGTTTCGCTCCAGGTTCGAGCGAATGGGAATGTGGGAATGGCGGCCTCAAGGGGTGTGCGCACAATCTTGGCGAGTCACCGGCACTTGTCGGCACGAACCGAGGATCCTCGCCCTCTTCCCGTGAAGTGCTCGCCTGCGAATTCGGCCTGCGCCGCCTGCTTTACGATACATAGATGACCGACATAGTTGATCCGGCCATCGAGGCGTATGCCGAAGCCCATACCACCGCGCCGCCGGACCTCCTCGAAGCCGTCGCCTCCGAGACACGCTCCACCCTGAAGGCTCCGGGCATGATGGTCGGGCGCATAGAGGGTCGCTTCCTCGAACTGTTGGTGTTCGGGACCGGGGCCGTTTCGATTCTCGAAATCGGCACGTTCAGCGGCTACTCGGCACTGGCCATGGCGGCGGGACTGGTGCCGGGAGGATCAATCGTGACCTGTGAGATCGATCCCGTGCATGCCGAGATCGCCCGACGGCACATTGCCGCCAGCCCCTATGCCGACCGGATCGATGTGATGGTGGGTCCGGCCCTCGCCACCATTGCATCGTTACCCGGCCCATTTGACCTGGTCTTCATGGACGCCGACAAGTCCGGTTACCTCGCCTACTACGAGGCGGTCCTGGCCAAGCTCTCACCGCGGGGGTTGATCGTGGCGGACAACACTCTCTGGAGCGGTCGGATCCTCGATCCCACCGATACGTCGGCGGACACGCAGGCGCTGCGGGAGTTCAACGACAAGGTCGCCACCGATCCGCGGGTGGTGGCAGTCGTGACCACCGTGCGTGACGGTGTGACGATGATCCGGCGGGCTGGGTGATCGGTGCTTGACTACCACCTCCATCTGTGGCCGCATGCCCAGAGCGACGCCGAGGCAACCATCGAACAGGTGGCGGCCTACTGTGAGCACGCCAGGGCCCATGGCATCACCGAAATTGCCCTGACCGAGCACCTGTTCCGATTCACCCAGGCCAAAGATCTGCTCGGTGGTTTCTGGGACGACCTCCCCGGGGAATCGCTTCGTCCAGGAATGGCGGCTTACTGGGACCACCACGCCCGAGTGGACATGGACAGTTATGTCGAAGTCGTCCAAGCGGTGAAGGCAGAGGGGTTCCCTGTCGTCCTCGGTCTCGAGGTCGACTATTACCAGGGTCGGATGGACGAGGTAGCCGATCTGCTGCGTGACTACCCCTTTGATGTCCTGCTCGGTTCGGTGCACTGGTTGGGTACCTGGAGGTTCGACGTCCTGAGCGATCCGTCGGTGATGGCCGAATGGGAGGTTCGCGAGATCGATGCAGTATGGGACGAGTACACCCGGGCCATGGAGGAGTTGGGAGCCTCAGGGGTATGTGACGTATTCGCCCATCCTGATCTGGTAAAGATCGCCGGGAAGGTCCCAACGGTGCCCGACGAGTTCTACGATCGGATGGCAGATGCGGCGGTGGTCTCGGGGATGGCCGCCGAGGTGTCGTCGGCCGGATGGCGTAAACCGTTTGGTGAGGAGTACCCGGCACCCCCACTGCTGCGACGCTTCATTGCGCAGGGAGTCCCGTTGACCACTGCCTCCGACGCACACTCTCTTCCCGACGTGGCCGACCGGGCCGAGGACCTGCGAGGGCTGCTGTTGGCGGCCGGAGTGACCGAGTTGCAGGGTTTTCGAGACCGCCGACCTCACAGGGTGCCGATTTCGCCACTGGGCGCTGAGTTGACGTCTCTGGACTCGGAAGCCTGACGGTGGCCACTCCAGCTGAACTGGCCCTGGAGCGCACTGATCTCAATGATGTGCAGCTTGCCCACATCCGGAGGCTGATGGGGACATGGGGGATCCTGGCCGATCTGTCCTTCTCCGACCTGGTGCTGATGGCGCCGATGGCGTTCCCTTCTTATCAGCTTCGGACGACAGATCAGGTACTGGTCATTCTGGGCCAAATGCGCCCGTCCAACAGCGCCACCGTGGTCCAGCACGACCTGGTGGGCCAGTCCGTCAACGCCGCCGACTGGCCGGTGGTCGCGGCTTCCTGGCAGTCAGGCGATGTGGCGCGAGGAGAGATGCAGCTGGAGCCTGACGAGGAGCCAGTTCGTCTCCATTGCATTCCCGTCCGGTGCGAGGGAATCCTGGTGGCGGTATTGGCCAGGCTGGTGGCCGGGGCCGGCCGCCGTCCCGGACATCTCGAACGCATCTACCGCGATGTCTTCGACCGGTTTGCCGTGATGTTGTCGGAGTCGACGTTTCCGTTCCCCGGCGAAGAGGTCGCCATTGAGGAGGCTCCACGGGTGGGTGACGGCATTGTGCTGGTCGACGAAGAGGGCCGGGTGCGCTATGCCTCGCCCAACGCCACCAACGCGTTGCATCGCATGGGGATGTATTCCCAACTCGAAGGTCGTCGCCTCTATGACCTGGGGTTGGAGGAGTCGGCCATTGAATGGGCCCTGGCCTCTGCGTTGCCGGTGGTCGAAGAGGTGGAACGTCGCCCTGACGTCATCGTCTTGTTGCACTGCATCCCGCTGTTGGCCCATGGCGACGTCACCGGCTGTCTGGTTCTCCTACGTGACGTGACCGACGTCCGCCGGCTCGACCGTCTGCTGCTTTCCAAAGATGCGGCCATCCGCGAGGTTCATCATCGGGTCAAGAACAATCTGCAGACCATCTCCGCCCTCCTGCGCCTGCAGGCTCGTCGACTGCCACCCGGCGTCGGCCGGGTGGCGCTCTTCGAAGCGGAACGGCGGGTCCAGTCGATCGCCATCGTCCACGAGATCCTGTCCCGGGAGCCGAGCGACCAGGTGCCGTTCGACGAAATCGTCACCGCGGTGATCCGTATGGCCGAAGACTCGGTGGTGTCATCGTCCAAGGTGACGTTCAGCGTGACCGGGGAACTGGGGGAGGTGCCCGCCGATGTCGCCACCCCGTTGGCAGTGGTTTTGGCCGAGCTCTTACAGAACGCTGTCGAGCACGCGTTCATCGAGTTCGACCAGGACGACGCCGATAGGCCTGACCGACCCGGCACCGCCACTGTCCGAGGCACGCCCAAGCCGGTCGGTCATATAGCCATTCACCTGGCCGCCTACGATAACCGACTGGTCGTCGAAGTGGCCGATGACGGTTCGGGACTCCCGGAAGGGTTCGATTTCGACGTCACCATGAGCCTGGGTCTCTCGATCGTCCGGGACCTGGTCAGGACCCAGTTGGATGGGTCCATCGTCATGATCAACCGGCACGAGAAAGACTCGGAGTCGACCGGGACCGCGGTGTTGATCGAACTGCCGGTGCACGAAGCCCAACGCATCGGTTCGTAATTCGCCCAGTCGGGCATCGAGGCGATGAAATCGGATCAGGGGATCGGAAAGAAGCGGCGTCCCGGACCCGGTGCCGGTCACCCGGCGGAGGGAAAGGTCAGGCTCAGGAAGCCCGCCGGCGCGATGCCAGCCAGGCCTTGCGGAGCTTTCGTCGCTCCTCTTCAGAAGTGCCACCCCATACACCGGACTCCTGATTGGTAGCCAGGGCGAAGTCGAGACACGGTTCCTGAGCGTCGCAGATCCGACATACTCGTTTGGCCGCTTCGATCTGATCGATCGCCGGACCCGTGGTGCCGATGGGGAAGAAAAGGTCGGGTTCCGTGCTGCGACAGGCAGCCAGATCGCGCCAGTCCCCCTCGTCCCATTCGACAGTCCGATTCCACACGAGCGCCACGAGGCTTCCTCCGCTCCCGATTTCGAGATACCCAATTGTGATCTGTTTCACATAGATCAGCGCGGAAAAGTCGCCGGCCATTTGGGGTTCCCCTCTAGAGTAACCATCGTATTGCATGGTTGCAAGCAGTTTTACCCGGTTGAGCGTCACTTTTTTGGCAGTTTTCGCGCCTGGGGGCACTCGGGAGGATCAATGTGAGAATGAACGTGGCCATTCAGGCCCATAGGGGGAGCCCGGAGCCATCCGATGGGATTTCCGAGAACACCCTGGCGGCCTTTGCCCGTGCTCGGCGCCTGGGGGCTGATGGTGTCGAACTCGACGTCCGTCTCACCGCCGACGGCGCCTTGGCCGTCTGCCACGACCCGAATATCCCCGGGGTCGGGAGGGTGGCTGACCTGGACGCGCACCAACTACCCGACCACGTGCCTCTGCTGGCGGCAGCCCTGGGGGCGTGCGTGGGCATGACGGTGAATGTCGAGGTGAAGAACCTCCCCACCGAGGCGAACTACGACCCCGACGAGACGGCGGCCAGGATGGCGGCGAATGCCATAGCCGAGGCCGACCTGGGAGAGGGCGTCGTCGTGTCGTCGTTCTGGCCCCCGTCGCTCGATGCCGTCCTGGCCGTTGACCCGGCGCTCGCCACCGGGTTGTTGTTGGCCGAGTGGGCGGATCCGACCCAAAGCCTGATGATGGCGCAGGACATGGGCTTTCGGGCCCTGCATCTCCACCAGTCCCTGGTAACCGCGGCCCTGGTCGAGGAGACCCACGCTGCCGGTCTGGCGGTGGCCGTCTGGACGGTCAACGACCCGGAAGCCATGACGGCCATAGCCACCTGCGGCGTCGACACCATGATCACCGACGACGTCCCTCTGGCCGTGACCACCATCAGAGTGACCTGACCGACCCGGGCGAGATCACCGAGAGGAGGACCTTCTGACCAGGGATCGCGTGATCGATTGGTCGTGGAAGGCATTTTTAGTCAACAATGCACGGCCATGAACGTCGTCGTCTGTGTGAAACAAATCCCCGATCCGGCCGCGCCGCCGTCACTCGATCCGGGAACGAACAACCTCATCCGAGCGGGCAAGCTCATTCTCGATGATTCCGACGCCTACGGTGTCGAGATGGCGCTACAGCTGGTCGACAAGGCGGGCGAGGGTGAAGTGACCCTGGTGTCCATGACCCCGAACGGTGAGACCTCCGGGCTTCGAACCGCACTGGCCATGGGAGCCGCCAAGGCCATTTTGATCAGTGATGACAGCCTGGCCGGCACGGATGCACTGGGAACCGCCAAGGTGCTGGCCGCGGCAATCAAGCGGGCAGAGCCGGACCTGATCCTGGCCGCCACCGAGTCCACCGACGGGTATACGGGTACGACTCCGGTCCAGATCGCCGAGATCCTGGGTCTTCCGTCGGTCACCTTCGCCAAGAAGGTCGAAATCGACGGCGGCTCGCTCAAGGTCGAACGTCAGACCGAGGCTGGTTACGATGAGGTCGAGAGCCCGCTTCCGGCCCTGGTCACCGTTACCGCCGGCGTTGTGGAGCCCCGCTACCCGTCATTCAAGGGGATCATGGCCGCGAAGTCGAAGCCGGTCGAAACCTTGACCATCGCCGATCTGGGCATCGATGCAGGCCAGGTGGGAGCCACCGGCGCCCGCCAGGAGATCACCGACGTGTCCGCCTCGGAGGAACGTGCGTCGGGCGAGATAGTCGTCGACGAAGGTGACGCCCATGAGCGGGTCATCCAGTTCCTCGAGCAGCTGAAGGTCCTGTAGGGACCGAGTAGGGAGAACGAGCACACAATGTCAATTGACAAGATCTGGGTCCTGGTCGAAGTGGCCGACGGAAAGCCCATCACCGCCAGCCTCGAGCTGATCAGCCACGCCAAGTCCCTGGCCGGGACAGTGGAGGCCGTCGCCTATGGCGAAGAGACCGCTGCTATCGCCGGGACCCTCGGCGAGTACGGCGCCACCACGGTTCATGACGTGGGCGATCTCGGCGGTTCGCTGCCGGGCGCGCCGGTGGCCGGCGCGATCGCCGCCGCCATCGTGGCCGGCAACGGTCCCGACGCCGTTCTGTTTCCTGCGACCTATGACGGCCGGGACATTGCCGGGCGTCTCTCCGCCAAGATCGACAGGCCGGTTCTCACCAACGTGGTCGGGCTGGTCGCCGGCGATGGTGGTCTCAGTACCCAACACGCCATCTTTGGTGGTGCCCAGATTGCCACCGCCCGATTTGTCGGCGATGGACCGGGGCTTTTCGTGATCCGGGCCAAGTCGTTCCCGGCCGAGACGTCCGGAGGCGGCCCGGCGGAGGTCGTGGCGGCAGCCGCGACCGAGAGCGGTCCCACCAACGGCGCCAAGATCGTGGCCAGCCACGTGGAAGAGCGCAGCGGTCCCAAGCTCGACGAAGCCAGTGTGGTGGTCTCCGGCGGACGTGGTCTCGGGGAAAAAGAGAACTATGCCCTCATCGAGGAACTCGCCTCACTGTTGAAAGGGGCAGCGGGCGCCAGCCGCGCCATCGTCGATGCCGGGTGGGTTCCCTACTCTCACCAAGTCGGGCAGACCGGGAAGACTGTCAAGCCGACGGTGTACATGGCCTGTGGGATCTCCGGGGCCACCCAGCACCTGGTGGGCATGAAGAACTCCAAGAACATCGTGGCCATCAACAAGGATCAGGATGCTCCGATCTTCTCCGTTGCCGACCTCGGCATCGTGGGTGATGTCCATAAGGTCCTCCCCAAGCTCATCGAGGCACTGAAGGCGCGGGGCTGACCGACCAACAGACGGGGTCGCTATCCCGTCTGTTCCACCTCCCGATACCGAGCGATAGCAATACCGAGCGGCAGCGGGATGCATCAACTCACACTGGCAGGGTGATGGGTGGCGCCAGAGTTTGCGCCGCCTCGTCGCACCATCCAACGTCCGCACCTTTCGAACGACGAAACCATGCTCTTTCCCACCATCGATTTCGCCATCTTCTTCGCTGTGGTGTTCACGGTGAACTGGCTTCTGAACCCCTATCCGGGGCCATGGAAGATCTTCATGGTGGCGGCCAGCTACTTCTTCTACGCGTGGGCTGACTGGCGGTTTATCTTTCTGCTGGCGGCCTCAACGATGATCGCCTATACCGGCGCCGGCATTCTCGATCGGCTGGAGGGGAAAGCCAAGCGGTTGGCTCTCTGGGTGACCCTGACGCTGCTGCTCGGGCTGCTGGCGTGGTTCAAGTACTACGTCTTCTTCACTGTCAATGTTGACAATCTCTTCCACTTCATAGGATTTGGTCGTCCATTGCCCCTCCTGAACGTGTCCCTCCCCGTCGCCATATCGTTCTTCACGTTCATGGCCATCAGCTATGTGGTCGACGTCTACCGGGGAACACTGAAGACGGCCCGACCCATGGACCTGGCCGTCTACCTTTCGTTCTTTCCCCACCTGGTTGCCGGCCCCATCGTCAGGGGCACGGAGCTACTCCCTCAGATCCGTCGACACCGCGATCCGACTCGCATCAACTACACCGAAGCATTCTGGTTGATCGGCGCGGGGCTGGCCAAGAAGGTGGTCCTGTCCTCCTATTTGGCCACCTACGTGGTCGACCCGGTCTTCGCCTCCCCGCGTCAGCACTCAGGGCTGGAGGTCATCTTCGCGGTGTGGGGCTACGCCGTACAGATCTACGCGGACTTCAGTGGATACACCGACATCGCCATAGGGGTCGCCCTGCTGCTCGGATTCCGCTTTCCCCAGAACTTCAACCGCCCCTATACCGCCGTCTCCCTCCAGGATTTCTGGCGCAGATGGCATATGACGCTGTCCAACTGGCTTCGGGACTACCTCTACATACCGTTGGGGGGAAACCGGGGTCAGGAGTGGAAGATTTCGGTCAACATCCTCATCACCATGCTTCTCGGGGGTCTCTGGCATGGGGCGGCGTGGACGTTCATCGGATGGGGCCTGTTCCACGGAGCCGGTCAGATCATCGGCCGCCAACGGCGTCTGTGGCGAAAGGCCCACGGGCTCAGCCTCGAGCCCGGTGGCCGGGTACGCATTGCCGTGGCCCGTTTCGTGACGTTCCAGTTGGTGTGCATCGGGTGGTTGTTCTTTCGAGCCACATCGTTCTCCAATGCCTGGTCGATGGTGGGCCGGCTCTTCCACAGTTGGGGAACGTCCCCGTTGGTGACCCCCTTGGCCGTGCTGGCCATCGCCATCGGCATTGCCACCCAGTTCACGCCCGACGGATGGGTCGACTCGATAAGGAGAGCCTTTGCCGAGCGGCGTCCGGCCGTTCAGGGAGGCATACTGGGCATGGTGCTTCTGGCCATCACGACGTTGGGACCCCAGGGCGTCGCCCCGTTCATCTACTACCGGTTCTGAGGTGAACATCGCCCCTGACACCTCGTCGACATCTCCGCCGGAGCCCGGGTTATCGGCACCCAATCCCACCGGCTCGACCCACGCTGCCGAGGCCCATGGTGCCGGGGTGGTGAAGTCACGCGGCGTTCCCGGCGCCATGGAACTTCCGTGGATCCGTGTTCTCATCATCGGAGCCATTTGTTTTGCCGTGTGGTTGCTCCTCGATGCCCCGAGCCTCCAGAAATCGGCCCAGGCGTCACCGCTCGGCTCGCGCCGCACGGTTTCGCTGGACCTGGTGGGCCCCGTCGCCGCCGTCAGCCGTGGGCTGGGACTGGCTCATGTTGTGGGCTGGACCGACGACCTGCTCGGTCGCTCGGTCGGCGGCGGTCCCTCCTTGGCCATCGCCACGCTCCCGATCAACCCGGCTAGCAAGGGCAACGGCAAGGGCAACGGCAAGGGCAACGGCCCCACCCCGATCGCCATCACCCCGACTGTCAGCACGGCACCCACTCCGACCACCCTGCCGCCTCTTCCCCGGCACCCGACCGCGGCCGATCCTCTCCGGGTGGTGGTGATCGGGGACTCGATCGGCATCGACCTGGGTCAACCGCTGACCAACGACCTGATCGGCACGGGTGTGGTGGCCGCCACCTTGGATGGCAGGATCGACACCGGATTGTCGCGACCGGACTACTTCGATTGGCCGGCCGAGCTACGTGCTGACCTGGCCAATCACCACCCCCAACTGGTGGTGGTGATGATGGGTGCCAACGACCCCCAGAACCTGGTGGTCAACGGGACGGCCGTGGCCTACGGCACCGCGGGGTGGAACGCGGTGTACTCGGCCCGGGTGGGGGCGTTCATGGACACCGCCAATGCGGCCGGAGCCCACTTGCTGTGGGTTGGCATGCCACCCATGGCCGGGTCGCAACTCGATGGGGAGATGAACCTGGAGAACGGACTGGCGCGGTCCGAGGCGGCGGCTCGTCCGGCGCGCGCCACCTATCTGAGCTCGCGCAACGTGCTCGGTGACGGGCAAGGCAACTACACCGCCTATCTCACCAATGGGTCGGGCTCAGAAGTCAACATCCGGACTCCCGACGGGATCCATCTGACGCTCGGTGGCGGGGAGGTCCTGTCCCAGGCAGTCATGAGCTCGATCCGGGGAACTCTGAAGATCGCCCTTCCGGGCTGACAACCTGTGATTCCGAACCCGCGACTAGACGAGCGGCCACGGGTAGGGCGGCCGGTCGCCCTCCGGCTCGGGAAATGTCCCTGTGTCAAGCAGTGCTCGGATCCGGTCCATCAGGTCGTGTCGCTCCGGCTGGGTGAGGAGACGGGCCACCTGATCGGGGAGTTCGAGCGCCAGTCCCTCGAGGTCGGCCAGGCGCGACTCGGGGACGTCGTCTCCGGCGAAGTCCCACATCACCGTGCGCAGTTTGGGATCCGAGTGGAAGCACAGCCCGTGGTCGATGCCCCACAGGCGCCCGTCACCGCTACTGAGCACGTGACCGCTCTTGCGGTCGGCATTATTTGCGACCACATCGAATACGCAGATAGCCCGGAGCTGGTTGTCGAAGGCGCCGTTCTCGAACAGGGTGAAGTAGTGCTGCCGATAGTCGGCCTCGACAAAGAGCTGCAACGATCCCGCTCCAAAGGGACCGTCGTCCCGGGCCACAGTTGGTGGCACCAGGCCCCACCCCAATGCCTCGGAGAGGGCGTAGGCCGCCACCTCGCGTCGATAGAGGCCTCCGGGGAAGTCCCAGAGCACCTGCTCGCCCCGGGCCGGCTTGTACACGGCCCGGAGTGGACCGGTGCCTACCGAAACCAGGAAGGTGAGGTTGGAACTCCAGGGCAGTCGGCCCTCGATGGTGAGCTCGGCATCGGCCAGTTCGACCAGGGCATCTCCGAGACTGGGGCCGTCATCGGGTCGCCAGCCGTTCAGGTTGTCGGAGGCCGGTGGCCGTTTGTCCGCGGGCATTCGTGTCCAGAGGGGTCGAGGGGTGATCCGCACAGCGGGCAGGGGGGCCGACCTGAGGCCACCAGAGTGGTGGCCCGTACGGCGAAGGCGGCGGCCTGTTCCCGGGTGACCGACAGGCGGGCAATGGCCCCGTTTTCGTCTTCGGGCACGAGTTCCTCGATGACGATGACGACACGGTCATTGATGTTGTCGTAGGAGACTCCGAGGGTTCCTATGGCCCACGCCGGTTCCGACGGCTCTTCGACGGAGAGGTCGTCAGGAAGGTGCTCGGGGCGCTTCTGATCCCGGACGATCTGGGCCAGATAGTCAGCCAACACCGACACTTGTTGTTTTTCGATCTTCAGGGTGAGCAGGAGCGGTCCCTGACGGCATTGGAGGAGGAAGAGCCGTTGACCGACCGGACCCACGGTCCCCACCGTGAAGCGATCCGGGGTGGGCAGGTCGTAGCCCTCGCTCACGACATGACCAATCCGGACAGGGAGGCGGTGGCATTCACACAGAGCACATGGGGCCCGTGCTGGCTGTAGGCAAGGGCACTGACCGAACAAGGTGAGATGACCAGGCGCTGGAACAGATCAAGATGGGTGCCGGCCGCCGCCGCCACCGCGGCTTTGATCGGATCAGCGTGGGAGACCACCACGATGGTCTCACCCGGGTGGAGTCGGACCAGCCGAGCGATGGTCGACGTAATTCGGGCCTGCATCTCCAAGAAGGACTCGCCTCCGGGGAACCGGAAGCCGCTGGGCCATCGCTGGACCTGGGCCCACTGGGGCTTCTTGGCCAGCACCTTCAACTGGGCGCCTGTCCATTCGCCGAAGTCGCACTCGAGCAAACCCCGATCCGAGCGGACCCGGAGCCCCAACTGCCGGGCGATCGGTCGGGCTGTCTCGAGCGTGCGCTCGAGCGGTGAGGCGTAGACGGCCACCGGCGTTCCCTGCCCCTGGCTGGTCAAGTGGCCGATGCGGGCCGCCACCTCGCCGGCTTGGGCCAGACCGGCGGCGGACAGGTGGAGATCGGGCGCCCGACCAGGGAGGATCTTCCCGGTTGTCGGCGTCGTCCCGTGGCGGACCATGAGGACCACCGTCGGTCGGGGGCCTGGAGTCCGTCGGCTGGGCACGCTCGTCAACCGTACTCTGTCGGAACGGACACCCATCCGCCCCGACGGCGGTGCATCCGGGTCGAGATCAGACCGGGTCCGGAAGGCGGCGGGGCATGGGTACGGCTGTCTCCGGCCACCGCTTTCGGCTCACTCGGGCCAACCGGTGCAGGAGGGCGATGGCTCCCGGGTCATCGTCTCCCGGACGGGTCTCCACCGAACCGTCGGCGATCATCCCATTGAGCAGATCCCGTCCCTTGTCGGTTCGTACGATGGTCAGCGTCCAATCATTGAACGCGCCGATGCCCCCGGTGGAGATGTCGGCGTGCTCGGCCGCGAAGTCAGGGCACGTCTTGCATCCTTCGCGAGTCCAGGCCTGTGCTTCTTTGAGTGGGATCTCGTGGAACTCGCCGTCTCGCGTCCACACCTGAAACACGCCCTTGATGTTCATCTTGGCGATATCGGCGCGGGCAATGCCGTACTTGGCCTCGAACAGTTCGGGGAAGATGGCGTCGTCGAACGTCTTGGAGCAGAGCAGGCCGATCGTCAGGGAGAGCCGGCGGGCGATCTTCCCGGCCTTGCGAGCTGCCATCATGGCGGGTGCCGACGCCTGGCAGCCCATGCCGACCAGGGCGATCCGCTCGGCGCCGGCCTCGATGGCCTGGGGATAGGCCAACGGGTTGGCCGAGTAGGTGTATCGGGATCCCGCCGCCGCCAGCACCTCCTCTCGGGTGGTGGCCACCCCGGGTACTGCCTTCCAGGTCGACCCGTCGCCCTCGAGATCCGAGACGAGAGCGGCGTCGATCACATCGTGCTCGAGCGCCCAGATGAGCAGGGCCGACACCAGGCCCCCGTCCTGTCCCGCCAGGTGAACGTCGGGATCGGTGGCTCGCACCAACAGGATGTCCGAAGACACTCCGGCCACCTCGGCAGGGGTCCGCTCCCGCCCGAACAGATGGGTGTCGATCTCGGGCTCCCACAGCCGGAACCGGGGACACGCCCGGGTGCACATGGTGCAGCCCTTGACGCCGTGGGTGCAGTTCTCGGCGCCGCCGTCGGCATCGATGTGAAACGGCTTGTACTTGCCGCCGGTGTCGTCGTAGGAGAGAACATCGTGGGGGCAGGCGATGATGCACGCGGCACAGCCCGTGCACAGTCCTGAGGTCACGACCTCTGGGAAGAGCTCGAGCCAGTGTGGCTTTTCGGGAGGCATGGGAACACCATAGCGATGGTCATCGGAACGGTGGGCGTGGCCACGCCGACAGCTCAGCCAGGCAGGGTGGCCCGGGTGGGAGAGTCCGAGCGCAATCCCCGATTCCACCACGCCGGGTGCAGCTCGGCCTCGGTCGTGGCCCAGGCGAAGTGGTGGCGAGCCGATCGGCGGAGGAGGGGGAGCCCGGCCAGCCCGACCAGGGCCCAGCGACGCCGGGAGGGGGACAATTCGAGCAGCGAGAGGATCGAAGCCAGCCCCCACAAGCCGAGAATGGTGTTGTAGGCGGGCAGCCGGGAGGGTGGAAGTCCTTCGGCCTCGGTGAGCACGGGGATGCCGAACCGGTTTCGCCGCCACGGCCACAGGGTGAAGTGGACGATGACACCGGCCAGGCCCGCCCCCGACAGCAGGGCCAGCACGCCGTCCCAGCGCTGGCTGCCTCGGGCGGCCACCAACGACCACAGACCCAACTCCGCAACCCAGAAGGTCCCGGACCCGGTGAGGCCCAACTCGGGCTGCCAGACCAGACCGACGCCACTGCCGAGCTCGAATCCGTGATGGGCGGCGGTGCCGGCCGCGGCCGCCATCGACAGGGGTCTCCGGATCCTCCGGGTGGGTGTTCTTCGCAGCAGTGGTCGATGGGTGGAGTCCCGGGGCACGCATCCGAGCGTAGGTGACGGGGCTCCACCCCATCACCTGGTGACTGGTGGGCCTGTGCGGTTCCGTCCGGGTGGTCCGGCCCCGGGGTCAGTGACCCCGGGCGATCCACTCGTCGAGGTGTGGCGCCTCTTGCCCGATGGTGGTCCCGTCGCCGTGGCCGGGAAGCGCCCGTGTCTCGGGGGGCAGAGTGAGCAAGCGGTGACGGATCGATTCGATGATGGTGGGGAAGTCCGAGAAACTCCTCCCGGTTGCCCCCGGACCACCGCGGAAGAGGGTGTCGCCGGTGAAGACCACCCCGAGGTCGGCACCGAAGAGAGAGCAGCCACCGGGGGTGTGGCCCGGGGTATGGATGACCTGGAGTACCAGCCCCCCGGCTTCCAGGGTGGCACCATCGGCTAGTTCGGCATCGGGCGCCCGAGAGGGGTAGACCTGATCCCACAGCGGGCGGTCGTCGGGATGGAGCCAGATCGGTGCACCGACGAGGTCGGCCAGGGACGCCGCCGCGTTGATGTGATCGTTGTGGCCGTGGGTGGCCACGATCCCGACGGTGCGGCGTGAGCCGATGGCCTCGACGATGGGTCGGTGGTCATGGGCGGCGTCGATGACGAGTACTTCGTGGTCGTCACCGACCAGCCAGATGTTGTTGTCGACGGCGAAGTCCTGACCGTCGAGAGAGAACGTCCCTGAGGTGACCACCTGTTCGATCACTGTGGCATCCTGACGACCGAGCGGAGCACCTCTCCGCGTTCCATCCGGTGAAAGGCCTCTTCGACATCGCCGAGGCCGATCGTCTCGGACACGAAGCGATCGAGATCGAGCCGCCCCTGGAGATAGAGGTCGACCAGCATGGGGAAGTCGCGAGAGGGGAGACAGTCCCCGTACCAACTCGGCTTCAATTGCCCCCCACGCCCGAAGAAGTCGATCATGGGCACGTCGATCCGCATGTCGGGCGTCGGGACGCCAACCTGGACCAGTGTCCCGGCCAGGTCACGGGCGTAGAATGCCTGCTCCATGACCGCCGGGTGCCCCACTGCCTCGATACAGACATCGGCGCCGTGGCCGTTGGTCAGCGCCCGGATGGCGTCCACCGGATCCTCGGTGCCGGCGTGCACGACATGGGTGGCGCCGAAGGAGCGGGCCAGATCGAGCTTCCCGCCGTCGAGGTCGACCGCGATCACCTTGGTGGCTCCGGCCAGCCCGGCGCCGGCGATGGCGGCACAGCCCACTCCGCCGCACCCGAAGACGGCCACCGAATCACCCGGACCGACCTCGCCGGTGAACATGGCCGCGCCGAGCCCGGCCATGACCCCACAGCCGAGGAGTCCCACGGCCTCGGGCCGGGCCCGCCGGTCGACCGGCGTGCACTGCCCGGCGGCCACCAGTGTCTTTTCGGCGAAGGCACCGATACCCAGGGCGGGGGTGAGCGCAGTCCCATCGAGCAACGTCATCTTCTGGGTTGCGTTGTGGGTGGCGAAGCAGAACCACGGCCGGCCCCGGCGACAGGCTCGGCACTCGCCGCAGACCGCCCGCCAGTTCAGCACCACGAAATTGCCCTGGGAAACCGAGGTCACGTCCGGCCCGACGGCATCGACTATTCCGGCGGCCTCGTGGCCGAGGAGGAACGGGAACTCGTCGTTGATCCCCCCTTCCCGGTAGTGGAGGTCGGTGTGACACACCCCGCACGCCTGGACCTGCACCACCACCTCGCCAAGCGATGGCTCGGGGATCACGATGGTCTCGAGCGAGACCGGTTCACCCTTGGCTCGAGCCACCACACCCCGCACTTCGGTCAGCATCCGGTCCTCCCCTGTACTGGTCGGTCGTCGGCGAGCATTTGCTTCGGGCCCCACAATACGTGGTGCCTTCGGGATGTCCCATGGGCCCGCCTCGGTACCCTCGTCGTGTGCCCGAGCTCCCCGAAGTCGAGTCCTACCGCCGCCTGGCCGAAACCGCTGTCGACCGCAGCATCGCCTCGGTGGCGACCCCAGATGCCTGGTACCTGAAGAGCGGAACGACGAGCCCGACGTTGCGTCGCCTGCTGGTCGGTCACCGGTTCACCGCGGCTCGGCGCCGGGGGAAGCTGCTCCTGCTCGATACCGACGGCGGCCCGGTAGTCGGTATCCGGTTCGGCATGACCGGCATGTTGACCGTCGACGGCGCATCGAGTGTCGGCCAACTCATTTCTGTCCCCCGACGGGACAACCCGAGGTGGGACCGGTGCACCCTCCATTTCGACGACGGGGGTGCCATGGCGGTTCGGGACCCGAGACGCCTGGGGGGCATTGTGGTCGATCCGAGCCTCACCCACCTGGGTCCTGATGCCCTGTCGATCACCAGGGGCCAGCTGGCTGCCGCCCTCGGAGGGTCGGCCGCCCCGCTCAAGGCCCGACTGCTCGACCAGGCCAGGGTGGCCGGCATCGGGAACCTGATAGCCGACGAGGTGCTGTGGCGGGCCGGCCTTTCACCGGAACGCCCGGCCGGGTCCTTGTCGCCGGCCGATGTCGGTCGGCTCCACCGGCAGGTGGGCCGGACCCTGGCACTCCTGATGGAACGGGGCGGGTCCCATCTCGGCGATCTGATGGAGGAGCGCCGCCCGGGGGGTCGTTGTCCGAAGGACGGAGAGGAGCTGACCCGTTCGACCATCGGCGGTCGAACCACGTGGTGGTGCCCGACCCATCAGCAATGACCCATCGGGGAGGTGCCGGTCTGCGCCGGGGCGCCCCGGTCAGCCTTCGATTTCGGCCAACACCTTGGCCGCATGGCCATCGGCCTTCACGTGGTACCAGGGCCGGGCCATCTTCCCGTCGGCCCCGATGAGGAAGGTGGACCGGATGACGCCGACCGACTTCTTCCCGTACAGGGTCTTTTCGCCCCAGGCCCCGTACGCCTCGCCCACTTTGTGGTCGGCGTCGGTGAGCAGCGGAAAGGTGAGACCGAACTTGGAACGGAACGCCTGGTGCTTTTCGGCGGGGTCACCCGAGATCCCGAGCACCGGGACGTCGGCTTTGGAAAAGGCGTGGAGGTTGTCGTTGAACTGGCACGCCTCTTTGGTGCAACCGGGGGTGTCATCCTTCGGATAGAAGTAGATGACCACCTGTTTGCCCAGGAAATCCTTGAGCGAGATGTTCTTCCCGTCCTGGTCTGGCAGGGTAAACGCAGGTGCTCGGTCGCCTGGCGCCAGTTTTCCCATGGGTCACTTCCTTCCGTTCGTTTGTCGATCCACCTTGGCACACTCCGGTGGCACGAGAGCCGGCTTGTCGTGGGAGACTGGGAGAAGAGCGCAGTGTGAAGGGAACAGATCCATGACCGAGCCGATCATCATCACGTCACCACCGGAACGCCCGCCCCACAACCGGCGGAAGGTCTATGTGGACGGGGACGGCGGCGCACGGGTTCCGTTCGTCGAGGTCACCCTGTCCGACTCGCCCGGTCGCAACGGCGCAGAACCCAATCCGCCGGTCCGTCTCTACGACACCTCGGGACCCGGCTCCGTCCCCACGGTGGGGCTGCCGGCACTGCGGGCTGCCTGGGTCGCCGGTCGCGGCGACGTGGAGGCATACCAAGGTCGTCCGGTGGGCCGTCGCGACGACGGTCGGGCCGCAGTGCGGCGCACCGGGCCGGATCCCGAGCTCTTCCCGGCGACCGGGCGCCAGCCGCTGCGATCGAAGGGCGCCGCGGTCACCCAGCTCCACTACGCGCGGAGAGGGGATGTCACCCCCGAGATGGAGTTCGTAGCTGTCCGGGAGGGTATGGCCCCTGTGTTCGTCCGGGACGAGATCGCCTCCGGCCGGGCCATCCTCCCCGCCAACGTCAACCATCCCGAGACCGAGCCCATGATCATCGGCTCCAACTTCCTGGTGAAGGTCAACGCCAATATCGGCAACTCGGCGGTGTCCTCGTCCATCGACGAGGAGGTGGAGAAGCTGACCTGGGCCACCCGCTGGGGTGCCGACACGGTCATGGACCTCTCCACCGGCCCGGACATCCACACCACCCGTGAGTGGATCATGCGGAACTCGCCGGTCCCCATCGGCACAGTGCCGATCTATCAGGCCCTGGAGAAGGTGGACGGGAGCCCCGAGGAGCTGACCTGGGACCTTTACCGCGACACCTTGATCGAACAGGCGGAGCAAGGAGTCGACTACTTCACCATCCACGCCGGGGTGCTGCTGCGGTATGTGCCCATGACCGCCAAGCGGATGACCGGCATCGTCAGCCGGGGCGGATCGATCATGGCCGCGTGGTGCCTGGCCCACCACACCGAGAACTTCCTCTACACCCGGTTCGAGGAGATCTGCGAGATCATGGCCGCCTACGACGTCGCCTTTTCGCTCGGAGACGGGTTGCGGCCCGGGTCGATCGCCGACGCCAACGACGAGGCCCAGTTCGCCGAGCTCTCTACGTTGGGCGAGCTCACCGACATCGCCTGGCGCCACGATGTGCAGGTGATGATCGAGGGACCGGGCCATGTGCCCCTCCACAAGGTGGTCGAGAACGTCACCCTGCAGAAAGAGATCTGCCACGAGGCGCCCTTCTACACCCTGGGCCCACTCACGGTGGATGTGGCTCCGGGTTACGACCACATCACCTCGGCCATCGGGGCCGCGGTGATCGGCATGGCCGGGACCGCCATGCTCTGTTACGTCACGCCCAAGGAGCACCTCGGTCTCCCCAACCGCGACGACGTGAAGCAGGGAATGATCGCCTATAGGATTGCCGCCCACGCCGCCGACCTGGCCAAGGGTCATCCCCGGGCCCAGTCATGGGACGACGCCCTCTCCAAGGCCCGGTTCGAGTTCCGCTGGGAGGATCAGTTCAACCTGGCCATGGATCCCGAGACGGCCCGGGCGTACCACGACGAGACTCTGCCGGCCGAGCCGGCCAAGACGGCCCACTTCTGCTCCATGTGCGGTCCGAAGTTCTGTTCGATGCGGATCAGCCAGGACGTGCGGGACTATGCCGCGGCCAAGGAGTTGGACCTGGGCACCGCGGTGGAACTGGGTCTGAAAGAGAAGGCGATCGAGTTCCGTGACGCGGGGTCCGAGGTGTATCGGGAGCCTTCCACCACCTGACTAAGGCATGGCCGGGACGGATGAACCCGGTTCCCGGTCGGTTCAGAGGTACACTGTTGGTTGTGGTAGGGCACCGTGCCCATCCACCGGGGTCTTCCTCATTCTGTTTGTCGGGTCCGCAGCCGTGGACCCGGTGGCCGGCCCGAGGCGGGCCCGCCTGTATCCGTGAATCCCACGCATACCGATGGCCGGCCCCCGGCCGTCACCCAACAGATGAGAGGCAACACACCCCCAATGACAACCACAGCCGAGCAATCAGGCCGCGCCCGCACACTCGAAGATGACGGCGACGGTCCCGAGGACGAAGCTCTCACCTTCGACTCGCTCGGGGTCGACCCGGCACTGGTCAAGGCCCTCGCCGTCCAGGGAATTACCACCGCATTCTCCATTCAGGCCATGACCGTGGCCGATGCACTCGCCGGTCGTGATGTCTGCGGCAAGGCCAAGACCGGCTCGGGGAAGACCCTGGCCTTCGGGCTCCCGCTCCTGCAGCGAACCATGCTGACGAGGGCCACCGAGCCCGGCCGGCCCAGGGCCCTGGTGCTGGTGCCTACCCGTGAGCTGGCCATGCAGGTGAGCGAGGTCCTCGAAACCCTGGCCGACGAAGTCGGTCTCCGAGTGGTAGCCGTCTACGGCGGCGCCGATATCGAGCGTCAAGTGAAGAAGCTTCGCAAGGGCGTCGACGTGATCATCGCCACGCCGGGACGGCTCATCGACCTGGGCGACCGTGGCGAGCTTTCGGTGGCCGATATCGAGACGCTGGTGCTGGACGAGGCGGACCGCATGGCCGATATGGGCTTCATGCCCCAGGTCGAGTGGGTCCTCCGGCGATTGGAGCGGAAGCACCAGACCCTGTTGTTCTCGGCCACGCTCGACGGTGCCGTTGACCGTTTGGTGAGTCGCTACCTGACCGACCCGGTCCACCACGAGGTGGCGTCGCCAAGTGCCACCGTCGAGGAGATGGAGCACCGATTCCTCGAGGTGCACCAAATGGACAGGGTGAAAGTGTGCGCCACCATCTGCCGCCACTCGGAGAAGACCCTCGTGTTCGTTCGGACCAAGCGGGGCGCTGACCGTCTGGTCGAGCAACTTCGCAAGGAGGGGGTCAACGCCGACGCCATCCACGGCGACCTGCGGCAGACCAACCGGGAGCGGACATTGAAGGATTTCGGGATGGGCAAGCTACCGACGTTGGTGGCTACCGACGTGGCCGCCCGAGGATTGGACATCGACGCGGTCGACGTGGTCATCCACTTCGACCCGCCCGAGGATCACAAGGCATATCTCCACCGCTCGGGTCGCACGGCCCGGGCCGGCGAGACAGGGGTGGTCGTCACCCTGGTGCAGTGGAACCAGGTCCTCGAAGTGGAGCGGATCCAACAACGCATCGGGTTGAAGATCCCGATCGTGGAGATCTTCTCCAACGACTCGCGCCTGGCCAACCTGGCCTCGTGGAATCCGGTCCGGGTGTGATGTCAGAGGTTCAATCCCTCCCGATGTTGGAAGTTGATCCGGGACCGGTCGACGTGGAGCGCATTCTGGTGGTGACCGCTCACCCCGACGACGTGGATTTCGGGGCGGCAGGTTCGGTGGCCACCTGGACACACACCGGCGTGGAGGTGGCGTACTGCATCGTCACCGATGGCGATGCCGGGGGATCGGACCGGACCATCAGCCGGGCCGACCTGGCCGCGGTCCGACGCGATGAACAGCGGGAAGCGGCGGCCAAGGTCGGCGTATCCGATGTGACATTTCTCGGATTCCCGGACGGTCGCCTGGTCCCTAGCATCGAACTGCGCCGGGACATCTCTCGGGTCATCCGACGCTTCCGACCCGACCGGGTGGTGGCTCAGTCTCCCGAGCGGTACTGGGAGCGCCTGTATGCCAGCCATCCCGACCACCTGGCTGCCGGCGAGGCAGCCGCCTGTGCGGTGTACCCGGACGCCCGCAATCCGTTTGCCCATCCTGAGCTCCTCGAAGAGGGCCTCGAGCCCCATATCGTGTCGGAACTTTGGGTGATGGCCACCGAACGGGCCAACCGGGTAGTCGATGCCACCGAGCAGTTCGACAAGAAGCTCGCCGCCCTCCGGTCCCACCGGAGCCAGGTCGGCGACGGTGCCCATATCGAAGACCTCATTCGCCCGTGGATGTCCGGGGCCGCCCAGTCGGCCGGTCTGCCTGAGGGTCGATTCGCCGAAGCCTTCCATGTCGTCGGGACCAGGTAGACCGACAGAGTGACCGAACCGGTCGTCACCGCCCGGACCGGCGGAGATCCCCGGCCGTGGGCGATCATCCAACACGTAGCCCACGAAGGACCCGGCTTGGTCGGAGAGTTGCTGGCCGCGGCCGGCTACGGCTACGACATGATCCGGACGGACCTCGGCCAAGACCTGCCCGACCTCGCCCAGATCGGAGGCCTGGTTGCCTTGGGCGGCCCGATGAGCGTCCATGACACCGACCAGTTTCCTTGGTTGGCTGACGAACGCCGACTGTTGGCGGCGGCAACGGGCGGCGGACTGCCGGTTCTCGGCGTGTGTCTGGGGGCCCAGCAGCTGGCGGCTGCCCTCGGGGCTGAGGTCACCAGCGGAGACAGTGCAGAGATCGGAGTGGGCACTGTCACCCTCACTGCTTCCGGTCGTCGGGACCGGGTGCTGGGCCCGGAGTACGGAGGACTGGCCGACACCGCCATTCCCTGCGTCCACTGGCACCATGACACCTTCGCCCTTCCTGCCGGGGCGGAGCACTTGGCGGCGACAAGGGTGTTTCCCCATCAGGCATTCCGGGTGGGTGCCCGGGCCTATGGCTTTCAGTTTCATGTGGAGGTCAACGCCGCGCTCGCCGAGCAGTGGCGCCCCCATCTTCCGACCGGGACCGTCCTTGGGGCATCCGGCCTGTCCCAAGTGGAAATCACAGGGCGCCGCATCCTGCGGCGTTTCGTCGACCTGGGGGCGGCGCGGTGATGGACGAACCCGTCGGGACAGTGAAACCCCGGCTACGGGGCGTGCTCCACGAGGTGGGCTTCTTCGTCTCGCTGGTGTCGGGCGTGGCCCTGGTGTGGGCGGCTCCGACCGCGGGATCGAAGGCGGTGACGGCGATCTATGCCATCTCCATCTCGATGTTGTTCGGTGTCAGTGCGCTCTTCCATCGTCATACCTGGGGGCCGGTGGGCCGACGCCGGATGCGCCGGGCCGACCATTCGACCATCTTCGTCGCCATCGCCGGTTCCTATACGGCGGTCGCCGGAATCGCCCTGGGCGGTTGGGTCCGCATCACCGTCTTGTGCATCGTCTGGGGTGGTGCCGTGGTTGGCATCACCATTCGCCAAACCTGGCTCGACGCTCCCAAGTCGGTGATCGCGGTCCCCTATGTGGTGGTGGGATGGTCGGCCTTGGCGGTATTACCTCAGTTGTTCCATGTTCTGGGCGTGACCGGGTTCGTCCTCCTCTTTCTCGGTGGCTTTGCCTACACCGCAGGGGCAGTGGTCTACGCCCTCAAGCGCCCCGACCCGATTCCGGGAGTATTCGGCTACCACGAGGTGTTCCACGCCTGCACCATCGTGGGCGCCATCGTGCACTTCGTGGTGATCGCCTGGTTCGTGTTACCCCTGGCGACCTAAACCGCCATTTGGCGAAGCATGTAGGGGAGGATCCCGCCATGGCGGTAGTACTCGGCCTCCATCGGGGTGTCGATCCGCAACCGGGCGGAAAACTCCACCACCCGGTCCGCATCCGTGGCCCGCACGGTGACATCCTTGGGGACTTCGCCGCGGTTGAGCGACTCGACACCGGAGATGGCGAACACCTCATGACCGGTGAGCCCGAGCGATGCCACACTCTGCCCATCGGCGAACTGCAGCGGCAATACCCCCATCCCGATCAGATTCGATCGGTGGATCCGTTCGTAGCTGGAGGCGATGACGGCCCGGATGCCCAGCAGTGCGGTTCCCTTGGCCGCCCAATCACGAGACGATCCGGATCCGTACTCCTTGCCCGCCAGTACCACCAACGGAATGCCCACTGCGGCGTATTCGACAGAGGCGTCGAAGATGGTCGTCTCCACCCCATCAGGGAGGTGCAGGGTGATGCCTCCTTCGGTGCCGGGAGCGAGTTGGTTGCGCAGACGGATATTGGCAAACGTGCCACGCATCATCACTTCGTGGTTGCCCCGGCGAGACCCATAGGAGTTGAAATCCCCCCGCTCCACCCCATGGTCGGCCAGATAGCGTCCCGCCGGTGTCGACGGGCCGATGCTTCCTGCCGGTGAGATGTGGTCGGTGGTCACACTGTCGCCGAGGACGGCCAGTACCCGTGCACCGCTGATGTCGGTCACCGGCGTCGGCTCGTGCGCCAGACCCTCGAGGAACGGTGGGCGCAACACGTAGGTGGAGCCGTTGTCCCAGGCGAAGGTATTGCCGGTGGCCGTCTCCACATTCTGCCAGCGCACATCGCCGTCGAACACCGAGCTGTACCTGTCGCGGAACATCTCCGAGGTCAACGAGGTGCGGATGGCCTCGGTCACCTCTTCGGCCGACGGCCACAGGTCGGCGAGGTGCACCTGGTTGCCATTGGTATCGGTGCCCAGCGAGTCGTTGTCGAGGTCGATGTCCATGGTGCCGGCCAGGGCGTAGGCCACCACCAACGGCGGCGAGGCCAGGTAATTCATCCGTACGTCAGGGTGGATCCGTCCTTCGAAGTTCCGGTTTCCCGACAGCACGGAAACCGCCGAGAGGTCACCACCCTGGACGGCTTCGGAGACTCCGGTGAGTAGGGGGCCGGAGTTGCCGATGCAGGTGGTGCAACCGAAGCCGACCAGGTCGAACCCGGCCTCTGCCAACGGCCCGGTGAGCCCGGCGCGGTCGAAGTAGTCCATGACCACCCGGGACCCGGGGGCGAGGGTGGTCTTGACCCAGGGCTTGGGACGCAGCCCGAGATCGACCGCCTTCTTGGCCAGAAGCCCGGCCGCCACCATCACCTGGGGATTCGAGGTGTTGGTGCAACTGGTGATGGCTGCCACCACCACGTGACCATCCTCGATGGTCACTGTCGATCCGTTGGCCAGGGTGGCCGGTGCCGACTTCTTCTCGCGCCCGAGGGCGCTGTGGAAGGCATTTTTGGCGCCGGACAAGGGGACCCGATCTTGGGGGCGGGCGGGACCGGCGATGCTCGGGACCACCGTGGAGAGATCCAACTCGATTGTTTCGGAGAAGACGGGCTCCGCTCCATCGGGGAGGTGGAACATGCCCTGCTCTTTGGCGTAGGCCTCGACCAGGGCCACATGGTCATCATCGCGACCGCTGAACCGTAGGTAGTCGAGGGTCACGTCATCGATGGGGAAGATGGCGCAGGTGGCACCGTATTCGGGCGACATGTTGCCGATGGTGGCCCGATTGGCCAACGGGACCGCCGCCACGCCGGGTCCGTAGAACTCCACGAACTTGCCCACCACGCCGCGTTGGCGGAGCAGTTGGGTGATGGTGAGGACCAGGTCGGTGGCGGTGGTCCCGGCCGGCTGTCGTCCGGTGAGGCGGAATCCCAGCACCGGCGGGAGGAGCATGGAGAGGGGCTGGCCGAGCATGGCCGCCTCGGCTTCAATGCCGCCGACCCCCCAGCCCAACACGCCGAGCCCGTTGACCATGGTGGTGTGGGAGTCGGTGCCGACCAGCGTGTCGCAGTAGGCCCTTCCGTCTTCGGTGCCGAAGACCACCCGCGAGAGGTACTCGAGATTGACCTGGTGGCAGATGCCGGCACCGGGCGGGACAACCCTGAATCCGTCAAAGGCCTGTTGGGCCCAGCGCAGCAGTTGATACCTCTCGATGTTGCGCTGATACTCGATGTCGACGTTCCGGTCGTACGAGTCGGAGGTGCCCGAGACCTCGGCGATCACCGAGTGATCGATGACCAGTTCGACGGGGACGAGTGGATTCACCTTGGCCGGATCTCCCCCCAACTCGGCGAGGGCGTCCCGCATGGCCGCCAAATCGACCACCCCGGGGACCCCGGTGAAATCCTGCATGAGGACCCGTTCGGGGGTGAGGGCGATCTCGACGGCGCCACTTCCCCCCACGCCGTGGCGCCCGGGGTCGCGACCCCAGTCGGCCACCGCTTCGATGTCGTCGGGGCTGACGGCGAGGCCGTCCTCGTGCCGGAGCAGGTTCTCGAGGACGACCTTGATCGAATAGGGGAGCCGGGCCACGTCGTACCGGTCGGCCAGGGCATTGATCCGGAAGATCTCATACGTCTTGTCGCCCACTGACAGGTCGGCCCGGGCACCGAAGCTGTTGGGAGCGGACGCTGAGGAAGGAGATGGTGCCATGGGCCCATTCTGCCCACTCCCGGACACCCGGCGCCAAGGCAACGTTCGACGTCCTCCCCTCAGGTATTCCTCGGTCATCCGATTACGTTCGGGTGCGGTACCGCCAGACGGCCAACGGGGGCAGCACGATCAGGATCCCTACCGTCCATGCCACCGCCTGGAATACCCAGTGAGAGGTGGGCCCCCCGAGCATCAGGGACCGACATGCCGTCACCACCACGCTCACCGGTTGATAGGTGGCGAAGCCGCGCAACCAACTGGGCATGTCCGCAAGGGGGACAAAGGCGGAGGAGGCAAAGGTCAACGGGAACAGGAGCGGAAACGACATGACTTGTGCCGTCTCGCTGTTGGGGGCGGAGAGTCCTATCAGGGCAAAGCCCCACGACAGGGCGTAGGCGAACAACAGGATGAGTCCGGTCCCGGCCAGATAGGGAAGTACCCCGGTGGTCGGGCGGTACCCAACGAGGAATCCGACACCGGTCATGACGATGACCACCATCACGTTCCGGCAGAGGTCCGCGGTTGTACGCCCGGCCAGCACTGCCGAGCGCGCCATGGGCAGGGCGCGGAACCGCTCGATGAGCCCCTTTTGGAGATCTTCGGCGAGACCGATACTTGTCTGTATGGCGCCGAACGCCACTGTCTGCACGAAGATCCCCGGCATCAGGTAGTTCACATAGTTGATCCCGTGCCCCGGATGGATCGCTCCGCCGAAGACATAGCGGAACAGCAGTACGAACATGATCGGCTGCACGGTGGCGAAGAACAGTGCCTCGGGAATTCGGGTAATGGCGATCAAGTTCCGCTTGGTGACTGTCAGCGTGTCCGAGATCGCCCATCGGACGCGGGCGCCGACCCCGGTAGCCAACGGAGCGCCGGTGACTGTCGGGATGGAGATGGTGGTGGTCATCGGTTGCCTCCAACGGGGATGGGTGTCGATTCGGGTTGACCGGCGCGATCGCGGGTGCCGCCCGAGCCCTTTGCTTCCGATCCGTCCTCTCCGTCTCCGCCTTCGGTGCGGTGCCCGGTCAGAGCCAGAAACGCGTCATCGAGGCTGGGCTCCCGCAGGGTGAAGGTGATGGGAGTGATGCCCGCCTGGTCGAGCGATCGAAGGGCCTCCATGGCGTCCACCGGACCCTTGTCGACGGTGACATCCACCACCCGGCCGTTGACGTTCGGGTGGTGGGGGCCGATGGCATTCAAGACCGAAGCCGTGCGGGCGACGTCGACGTTATCGTGCAATCCCACCTCGAGGACGGTGGCACCCAGGTCGGACTTGAGTTTGGCCGGGGTGCCTTCGGCGATGACCCGCCCATGATCAAGCACGGACAGGGTGTTGGCCAAACGGTCGGCTTCCTCGAGGTACTGGGTGGTGAGGAGCACCGTGGTGCCCTCTCCCACCAGACTCTCGATGACTTCCCACATGTCGTTCCGGCTCTGGGGGTCCAGACCGGTGGTGGGCTCATCGAGGAAGAGCACCGTTGGTCGGGCCACCAGGGCTGCGGCCAGGTCGAGACGCCGGCGCATGCCACCCGAGTACGTCTTGAGGGTCCGGTTGCCGGAGTCGGCCAGATCGAACTGGTCGAGCAGTTCTTTGGCCCGGCCGGCCACGTACGACTTCGGAAGGTGGTTGAGCCGACCCACCATGGCCAGGTTCTCTCGGCCGGTCAGGTTCTCATCGACGGCGGCGTACTGACCGGCCAGACCGATCAGACTGCGGACCAGGTCGGCCTGCTTGGTCACGTCGTGGCCGAGGACAAGTGCGGAGCCGCTGTCGGCTTTGAGAATGGTGGTCAATATCCGCACGGCTGTCGTCTTGCCCGATCCATTGGGACCGAGCAGACCGAAGACGGTTCCTTCCTCGACGTTGAAACTCACCCCGTCGAGGGCGCGGACCTCCTGCTTGCCGGAGAACGTCTTCTCTACATCGGTGACTTCGATTGCGTATGGCATCGGCGGCGATCCCGTCTTCGAGTGCGCGAACAGAGTGAGCTAAATCCCTTTACTTTTGTATATCTTAAGGTTTAGAGTATTAGTGTGTCAACCAAGTTGGACCAGCCCGAATTCGAGGGACAGATAGCCGGTAAGCCGGGCTCGGCAACAGGTTCGGGGCACCCAGACCTGGTCGAAGCGATGCGGGCCTACCAGATGGCCGTCGATATCTTCGATGAAGCGGTTGCCGACAAACTCGGGCTCAACCGAACCGATTTCCGGTGCATCGAAATTCTCGATCGGCATCAGCCGATGACGGCCGGATCGCTGGCCCACGCGTCCCGGCTCTCGACGGGGACAATCACCTTCGTGATCGACCGGTTGGAGGCTGCCGGGTTCGTGCGTCGCCTGAGGGATGAGGACGATCGACGCCGGGTACTGGTGGAAATGGTCCCGGCTGCGCAACTGAAGGTCCATGCGTGCCACCTCCCGATGATCGAGGATGCCCGGACGGCGCTGGCCGAATTCGCCGCTGACGAGCTCGCGGTGGTCTGCAAATTCCTCAGAATCAGCACAGTTGTGTTCCAAAGAAACGTTCCCACCTGAGGGGACCGGGTACTACGGTCGGGATGTGCGACAGGGCTGGATGACCGGGCGGTACGGCGACCCGGAGGCCCGGGAACCTGGACGCCCAGCCGGAGGTCGCCTGCCAGGCGCCTCCCGCGGTTAGCCATTATCCTCGGCGTATGCACGAAGGCGATATCGCACCGGACTTCGAACTGCCCGACGAAAACGGGACTCCCAGGCGGCTCAGCGGCCTGGTGGCTGATGGCCCGGTCGTCCTGTTCTTCTACCCGGCGGCGATGACGCCGGGCTGCACGGCGGAAAGCTGCCATTTCCGAGACATGAAAGCGGAGTTCGACGCGGTGGGTGCCCAAAGGATCGGCATCAGCGCCGACGCGGTGGAGAAGCAGAAGCGATTCTCGGACAAGTACTCTTTTGACTTTCCTCTGCTTTCCGACCCTGATGGCGCCGTAGCGACCCAGTACGGGGTCAGGCGCCGCTTTACAGCCCTTTCACCCACCAAACGGGCGACGTTCGTGATCGGAAACGATCTCAAAGTAGCGGCCGTCATCCATAGCGAAGTGCGGATGAACGTGCATGCGGACCGAGCGCTCGAGGCGGTGGCGAAGCTCTCCGCCCATTGAATCCTTGACGCCGACGCCATTATCGGTAGCTGGTCGGCCCGGATGGTGCAGAACGTTCGATCCTCGGCGGGGTCGGACTCGACCCAGCATGCTCTGATCTCCGCATGCCAAGGCAAAGCTCGCAGTTCAGTTCGGCGTCGTACCCCGACCCGACCAGTGCCCGGCGGGCTTGGGCTCTCGATGAACTGGAACCGAGGGGGAATTTCTCATTTCCATCGGAAATGGACGAACACTCTTCCGAAGTTGTGCGAGTCCTTCTCCACCCGGTCATACAGCGCCTTGATCTCTTTTTGATCGAGGAACCGCAGCACCCGCTTCTTCAATTGACCGCTTCCCTTGCCTGGGATGATCTCGACCAGCGGCGCCTTCTTCTCCACGGCCTCGTCGATGATGGATCGGAGGGCCCGATCGATATCTTCACCCCGGTTGTAGATGTCGTGTAGGTCCAGCTTCAGTTTCACCCCGCCCGGTCTACACGCCCGCGTGCCGATCGTGGCTCACCGGCAACGCCCCCTGCGCTGGACTGGGAGTGTGGCAGGGTGGTCGGGTTATGCCACGCCTGATTCCCCGAGACCGCATCGAGGTGTCCCCGGGCGCGGTCCACCTGCCGGGTTGGCTCGATCTCGAGGCCCAACGGAAACTCGTCATCGGTTGCAGGGAGTGGATCACCCAAGCCGGCGGGATGCATGCACCACGGATGCCCACCGGGGGAGTGATGTCGGTGGAAATGGCCTGTCTCGGCTGGCACTGGTTCCCCTACGGTTACAGCCTGACCGTGGATGACGGAGACGGAAGGAAGGTGGCGCCATTCCCGGACGAGCTGGGGGAGATCGGACGGCGGGCGGTTGCCGATGCCTACAGGGATCCTGACGCCGGAAGCGCCTACCGACCCGACGTTGCACTCATCAACTGGTATGACGCTGATGCTCGGATGGGGATGCACGCCGACCGGGACGAGCGGAGTGCGGCGCCGGTTGTCTCGCTCAGCCTGGGGGAGACGTGTGTATTCCGCTTTGGCAATACCTCCACCCGCAACCGGCCGTGGATCGACGTCGAGCTCGAGTCGGGTGATCTCTTCGTCTTCGGTGGCCGTTCTCGGCTCGCCTATCACGCGGTGCCAAAACTGCTGCACGGTACCGGGGACCCAGCCATCGGGATCTCGGGTGGTCGTTACAACCTCACAATTCGTCAAACCGGGTTGGCGGTGCCTCGGTAACCGTGCGTGGATTCAATGTGGTCACACCGACACCGGTGTCGGGTCGAGACGAGGTGCGGAATCGGGCAGGCCTGCCGCATTGACCACGCCTTTGATGAGTTCGTGGTGGATCTCATCCCACCCGAGCGTGCTCGGGGGCCGTCGTCGAGTCAGTCTGTACGATCAGGCGGCAACCGGCCCGACGCGCGTCCTTGACCACCAGTCGTTCCACTGCCAGACCCCCGATACCCTCGGCCAGGCCCTCAGCCAGTCCGAGGTGCAGTTGGCAGACGGTGGTCGGGTCGGAGCCGGCGACATCAGCGAACGGGCAGCGCTCGAGCACGAAGTCGACCCGGCGGCCTCGCTCGACCCGGTTCGGGCGAAAGCCTCGACGGGCCATCTCCCCTTCGAGGAGATCGAGCTGATCATCGGTGCCGGCCAACTCCGCCCCACGCCGAAGCCCATCCTGGCGACCCACCTCGCGGGGCTCCTGCTTGTGGCGGATGGCTTCGCTCAAGAGGCTTGCCAACCAGGCGTAGGCGCCCGGGGTGCCCCATCGGCCTGCCGCTTCAGGGTGCAGGCGATACAGCAATCGAGGGCGGCCGGGACGGTGGCGGGCCTCGACATCTTCAATCACCAAATGGGTCTCTTTCAGCACAGCCAGATGTTGGCGGACAGCGTTGTGATTGAGCTGTACGTGCTCGGTGAGTTCGGCTACCCCTACCGGTTCTGACGCGTCCACGATGTAGCGGAACAGGCGATGGCGCGTCGGATCGCCGAGAGCCCGAGCCTCGCGCTGAACCTCGTCATCCATGGCCAGATACCTCCCCCAATTGTTATTCTAGGCGATACCGGAATAACGCGAGCCGGGCGCTCTCGCCGGTCGGCGCCACACAGGCCGTCGGTCCCGGACCTCCGCCTGCCGGCCGCGTTCAAGCTCTCATTGTTTGAACTGGCTTCTCGATCTGGATTTGTCCGCATGGCCCGTGTTGTGAAGGGCGATAACGGGGCTCTGATTGCATGGGAAGGACAGAGCAAAGACACCGGTGCGTTCCAAAGCATCGTCCAAGCCGCAGCCAATCATTCGGGGACCTGCACCCGCAGTTTCGCCGTTCAAAGCGAGGCTGGTTCAACTGTTGGGCGCTCAACACTTTGCCCAACTACCCGCCACCCCTGGTGCAACCCCCGTTCGGCGGTGTCTTCATGAGTCGCCCGAGTGGTTGACAGCCACTGCTCGTGGTCAGTTGTGCCTGCCATGGTCAGATGGTGCCCCCGGCAGGAATTGAACCTGCGCACATGGCTTCGGAGGCCAATGCTCTATCCGCTGAGCTACGAGGGCAACGGGCGGGGCTGGTACCAGGCCGGATGGCCCATGCAGCCGCACCACCGCACCACCAACTGTAGTCGGCTGTCGCAGTTCGCACCCCGATGTCTCCGGCCCTTGTCTTCCAAGGACCTATCCTCCCTACAACATGCCCATTCGTGACCAGCTCGCCGCATCCATCAGCCGCGCCCTTGCCAAGGTGGCCGCCGACGCCGGCTTGGAGGTTGCCGTCGATCCCAGCGACGTCTTTCTGGAACGACCTGCCCGGCGCGAGCACGGGGATTGGTCCACCAACGTCGTCTTGGTGAAGGCCAAGCAGGCGGGGGGCAATCCTCGAAAACTGGCCGAGTCCCTGGTGGCGGAGCTCACCGCCAACCCTCCGCCCCACACCGTCGCCATCGAGATCGCCGGTCCCGGATTCATCAATTTTCGTCTCGATAGCGGGTGGCTGCACGAGGCCCTTGTCGACGTGGTGCGGGAGGGCGAAGACGGCTACGCCTGCCCCGATGTCGGCCACGGCGAGCGGGTCCTGGTGGAGTTCGTTTCCGCCAACCCGACCGGGCCGATCCACGTGGGCAACGGGTGGTGGGCGAGTTACGGGGATGCATTGTCGCGGGTGCTGACCCGGGCCGGCTACGAGGTGAGCCGCGAGTACTACGTGAACGACACCGGCGGGCAGATCCGCAAGCTGGGCGAGAGCCTTCTGGCCCGCCACCATGGAACCGCTATCCCCGAAGACGGTTATCAGGGCGAGTACCTCACCGAGTTGGCTGCCGTTTACGACGGTCCCGACGATGTCACCGATTCCGGTCGGTGGGCGGCAGACCGCATCCTCGACATGATCAAGGCCACCTTGACCTCGGTGGGCATCGTCTTTGACCAGTGGTACAGCCAGGCCTCCATCGAAGAGAGTGGCGCGGTGGATGAGACGATCGCATTGCTGGCCGACAAGGGCCTGGTGTTCGAAGCGGATGGGGCCACCTGGTTCCGGACCACCGAGCTCGGGGACAACCGCGATCGAGTGCTGCGGAAGTCGAACGGCGACGCCACCTATCTGGCCGGCGACATCGCCTATCACCGCGACAAGTTCTTGATCCGGGGGTTCGACCGGGTCATCGACGTATTTGGTGCAGATCATCACGGGCAGGTGGCCGGCCTCATGGCCGGGGTCGAAGCCCTCGGAGTGCCCAAGGGGCGCCTCGAGGTGAAGCTCGGGCAGATGGTGTCGCTGGTGGACGGGGACGAGGCGGTCAAGATGGGCAAGCGGGCGGGGACCGCCATCTCCCTCGACTCCCTGGTAGCCGACATCGGTGCGGACGCCACACGAATATTGAGCCTGATGACCACTCTCGATCAGGCCACCACCTTCGACCTGGCCGCCGCCCGCGAGCAATCGATGGAGAACCCGGTGTTCTACGTGCAGATGGCCAATGCCCGGATCGGAGGTGTCGCCCGGAAGGCGGCCGAGCGGGGGGTGGAGCGGGTTCCTCTCGGTGACGCCGACCTCTCTCTCCTCACCCACCAACGGGAGCTCGAGCTCATCCGGTGCCTGGAAGAGCTTCCCGAAGTGGTGGCCTTCGCCGCCACCGAAAGGGCGCCGACCAAGGTGACCACCTGGGTCCGTCGTCTCGCCGGATGTTTTCACGGCTTCTACCACGACTGCCCGATTTTGGCCGGGGATGTGGATGCATCGGTGACCCAGGCCCGCCTGTGGTTGGTGGAAGGTACCCGGGTCGGGTTGGCTATCGGGCTGGGCCTGCTCGGGGTGTCCGCACCGGAGGTGATGTAGCCATGGGCCCCTCTGACCCCGTTTCCCGCAGTCTGCTCTCGAGTACCGCAGCTGTCGATGGTGATGGCCGGCTGAGTATCGGCGGGGTCGACCTGGTGGAGCTGGCCGAAGAGCACGGAACGCCGCTGTACGTCTATGACGAGGAACATCTTCGGATTCACTGTCGTGAAGCGGTGGAGGCATGGGGTGACGGCGTGGCCTACGCCACCAAGGCGTTCCTCTGTGTCGCCATGGCCCGCCTGGCGTTCGAAGAGGGAATGTGCCTCGACGTCTCCACCGGCGGCGAGCTCCACGTGGCCCTGACGGCCGGAGTCCCGGCTCATCGGTTGGTACTCCACGGCAACAACAAGTCGGACGCAGAACTGGCCAGCGCCCTGGCTGTCGGTATCGGGCGGATCGTGGTGGATTCCTTTGATGAGATCGATCGGATCGAGAGGCTGGTGACTGCAGGGGCCGGCCCAGGAGTCGAAGGCTCCGCCCCGCCCCGACCGAAAGTGCTCGCCCGTATCACCCCCGGGGTCGAGGTCCATACCCACGAATTCGTCCGAACCGGCCAGGATGACTCCAAGTTCGGCTTCGGGCTGGCTTCGGGAGCGGCGGACCAAGCCGTGGAGCGCTTGCAGTCTCTCCACGATGCCGGGATCGTCGAGTTCGTCGGCATCCACGCCCATCTCGGCAGCCAGGTATTCGCCCTTGCCCCGTTCGTCCGGGCCGTCGAAGTATTGGCTGATTTCTTTGCCACCCTCCAGCTCCCGGAGCTGGTGGTGGGTGGAGGCCTGGGTGTCGCCTATGTCAACGGCGAAGAGGCGCCGCCCATGGCACAGTGGGCCTCACGGGTACGGGCTGCATGTCTACACGCCGGGATCCCCGAATCAGTGAGGGTCTCGGCCGAGCCCGGACGCTCCATCGTGGCCTCCGCCGGTATCACGCTCTACCGGGTCGGCACGGTCAAGAACGTCCCGGGATACCGCACCTACGTGTCGGTGGACGGCGGGATGAGCGACAATCCTCGCCCGGTCCTCTACGGGAGCGGGTACGAGGCCTTTCTCCCTCGTTCGGTGGGCGCCGAGCGGCCCATGCCGATCCGCCTGGTAGGCAAGCACTGCGAGACCGGTGATGTGGTGGTTGCAGAAGGGTTCGTGCCGGACGACCTCAGGGTGGGCGACATCGTGGCCACCCCCGTGACCGGTGCCTACGGATACTCGATGGCCTCCAACTACAACAAGGTACCGAGGCCGGCGGTGATCTTCGTTTCGAGGGGCGTGGCTCGAACAGTTGTCCGTCGTGAGACGTTCGACGACCTGGTCCGGCTCGACCTCTGACCGGCAATCTGTCCCCGGGCCAGGCGGTAGCGTGACCGGATGACCTCGGCCCGCCCGTCAGCACCAGTGGTGCGCATTGCCATTCTGGGCAGCGGCGCAGTCGGGGCCGCCCTGATATCGCTCTTGCGTTCCCGCTCCGACGATCTGGCCGTGCAGAGTGGTGCCCGCCTCGAGATCGCCGGAATTGCGGTGGCCGACCTTTCGCGGGCCCGGCCGGACCATGTTCCCGGCGACCTGCTCACCGACGACGCCGCGTCCTTGGTAGCCGACCCGTCGATCGATGTCGTCGTGGAGTTGATAGGCGGGATGGAGCCCGCCGGCAGCCTGATCCGTTCGGCCCTGGAATCGGGAAAACCCGTGGTGACCGCCAACAAGGCGCTGCTGGCATCGGCCGAAGGCATCGCCCTACGCAACCTCGCCCATGAGCGCGGGGTCGACCTCCTCTACGAGGCGGCGGTCGCCGGGGCAATCCCTCTTGTGCGGGTGTTGCGCGAGTCGTTGACCGGGGAGCGGATCCAGCGAGTGATGGGGATCGTCAACGGGACCACCAACTTCATCCTGACCAAAATGACCGACAACGGAACCGAGTACGCCGACGTCCTGGCAGAAGCCCAGGATCTGGGTCTGGCCGAACGTGACCCCACCGCAGACGTGGAGGGCCACGATGCCGCGGCCAAGACCGCCATCTTGGCCGGCGTCGCCCTGGGTTTTGACGTGGTGACCGCCGACGTGTCGTGTGAAGGGATCACCGGCATCGGGTCGATGGATATCGAGTTCGCCGATCGATTCGGCTACGTCGTCAAACTGCTGGCCGTGGTGGAACGGATCGGGGAGGACGAGATCTCGGCGCGGGTTCATCCGGCCATGGTCCCCAAGTCCCACCCGCTGGCCGGGGTGCGCGACGCCTTCAACGCTGTATTCATCGAAGGGGAGTCGGCCGGGGAGCTGATGCTCTACGGCCAAGGAGCCGGTGGCTTGCCCACTGCCAGCGCCGTGGTCGGGGATCTGATCGACGCCACCCGAAACTTGTTGGGTAAGACCACCGCCCCGGTACCGGAGCGGCGGCCCGGGCGCCTTCACCCGGTGGCCGAGCTTCGTTCGGCCTATTATCTGACCATCGACGTGGAAGATCGTCCGGGCGTGCTGGGCATCGTCTGCACGGTGTTCGGGGACCACAACGTTTCCATCCGATCCATGGAGCAGGAGGATCTCGTTGACTTGGCCCGGCTGATCTTTCTGACCCATGCATCCCGGGAGGGTGACATGAACAAGACGATCGCGGCTCTGAGCACCATCGACGCGGTGAAGCGGGTGGGGAGCGCCATGAGAGTCTTCGGAGAAGACGAAGGATGAGTGACCGACCTGCCACGGCCTGGCGTGGAGTGATCGAGGAGTACCGCGAATTCCTTCCCGTATCCGAGGCCACCCCCGTGGTCACGTTGCTCGAAGGCGGCACTCCTCTGCTTCCGGCACCCAGACTGTCGGCCCGGGTGGGAGCGCGGGTGTTCTTGAAAGTCGAAGGATCCAATCCCACCGGTTCGTTCAAGGACCGGGGGATGACTGTCGCTATTTCCAAAGCGGCGGAAGAGGGCGCCAAAGCAGTCGTCTGTGCTTCGACCGGCAATACGTCGGCATCAGCGGCTGCGTTCGCTGCCCGAGCCGGCCTGACCTGTGCGGTGCTCATCCCCGAAGGGCACATTGCCCTGGGGAAATTGGCTCAGGCACTCATTCATGGCGCCCGGGTTCTGCAGGTCCGCGGCAATTTCGACCAGTCGTTGGCCATCGTCCGTGAGCTCGGAGAGCGGGCCCCGGTGACGGTGGTCAACTCTGTCAACCCCTACCGGATCGAAGGACAGAAATCGGGGGCCTTCGAAATCGTGGACGAGCTCGGGGATGCTCCCGATGTCCACTGCATCCCAGTGGGGAACGCCGGGAACATCACCGCGTACTGGAAGGGCTATCTCGAGTTCAGAGAAGCCGGGCGATCTACCCGGTTGCCGAAGATGTTGGGGTTTCAGGCGAAAGGTGCTGCGCCGATCGTCGAAGGGCACCCGATCGAGTTCCCCGAGACGGTGGCGACGGCCATTCGGATCGGCAACCCCGCCAGCTGGTACAGATCGGA
>OCTA010000213.1_pt1 | contig 54145 bp, 50 predicted proteins | sample 1538991 | NCBI WGS metagenome assembly OCTA01 (sample SAMEA3539302, study PRJEB22396) | soil metagenome | biome: tundra; feature: field; material: soil | place: USA | collected 2010-05 | depth 0.15 m
CAACATGTTCGACTGCGCCGCCGAGAAGTGCTTCGCCGACAACATCGAATCGTGGGCCACGAACGAGATCACGATCAACTGGAACGCACCGCTGGCCTGGGTCCTTTTCTACCTCGACGAAAAGGGCCCAGCCGCCAAGCCGGCCAAGTAGGGGCGATTCATGAATCGCCCTACAGCAGTCCGCGCGGGCGATTCGAAGGTCTTTTCACGGTAGACTCCATCTCGGAGCCACCATCGTGTCCACGCGCAAGCCGCCGCCCAAGTCCGAACCCACGCAGGAGCGGGTATGGTCGGATCTCAGCGAGGAGGAACGCCGGCTCTTCGAGAAGGAGTTCGCGGACGTTGCGCCGCTGCGCAAGGGTAGCGACCGTGTCGTGCCTGTGCTCGAAAGCAAGGATGGCAAAGGTGCGGGCACGCACGTTCCGCGTGCATCCCGGACGGAGGATGCGCTGGTCGTCGAGCACGAGGACGGGGCGACCACCGGCGCCAGCCACGGCGTTTCCCGCGAAACTTTGCGGGCTCTTGCCCGGGGGGACACACACGCGGAGAGCACGTGCGACCTTCATGGACTTGGCGCGGATGCCGCTAGACATAGAATCCGGCAATTCGTGCGCGATTCGGCCGCGGCCGGCCGGCGGGCGGTGCTTATCATCTGCGGTCGCGGGCTGCACTCGGGCGGCGATGGATCCGTGCTCCGCGACGTGGTGGTGAGCGAGCTGTGCAGCCGCCAAGCGAGAACGCACGTCCTGGCATTCTCTACTGCGACTGCCGCACGTGGTGGCGATGGCGCGCTGGCAGTCCTGCTGCGACGCCCGACCAAGGTAGGCTGAATACTTCATGCGATTCCTGTCGGCTCCTGGCCGGACATGAGGGTAGATTTCGCCCATGGCGACGGATCCCAAAAACAACCCGACGAAATCCCATCGTGAACTTGCCACCCGCATCTTGCGCATGGGCAAAAAGGCCGGCGAATCGGTTCTCGCCGGCGCCCTGCCTTCACCGGACGAAATCGCGGCCATCGTCAACGATTTTCTATCGGTCATTCTTCCCGGTACTCGGCGCACTCGGCTGGGCGAAGGCTTTTCCCACGACGACGCTCGCGACCGGCTGGCCGAGGTGATCGCGGATCTCGAAACCCGGCTGGAAGCCGCGCTCTATCTGACTGCGCACAGGTTGCACAGTGGCAGGGGACAGAAGCGGGACTCGTGCAGGCGCAAGTCACGCGCCATCACCGCACGCACCCTGGCGGCCTTGCCGGCATTGCGCGGAATTCTCGCCCAGGATGTCCAGATCGCATTCGAAGCCGATCCGGCCGCCACCGGCACCGACGAGGTTGTCGCCTGCTACCCGGGGCTTTATGCCATCGCCATCTTTCGCGCCGCCCATCTTCTACTGCGCGAGGGTGGCGAGCTTCTGCCGCGCATGATGACCGAGCACGCGCACAGCCGCACCGGGATCGACATTCACCCTGGTGCCACCGTTGGATCGCCGTTTTTCATCGATCACGGCACGGGGATCGTCATTGGCGAGACCACGCGGATCGGAAACTCGGTGCGCATCTATCAGGGCGTGACCCTGGGAGCACTTTCGATCAAGCGCCAGAAAGCGGTATTCAAAGATGGCGGCAAGCCCGTCGTGCCCCAGCGCCACCCGACCATCGAGGACGACGTGGTCATTTATGCCAACGCGACGATCCTGGGTGGCGACACGGTGATCGGCAAGGGCGCCATGGTGGGCGCCAACGCGTGGATCACCTATTCGGTGCCGCCTGGGCGCCGGGTGGGCGGCGGCTAGGTTCGCGGAAAGACCACGCATGCCGATCTCGGAACGTCTGGTCGCGCTGTTGCGGGAGATTTCGTCCGAAATCAACGAAGTGCAGAAACCGGTGCGCGTGATTGCCGCCCTGGCATGGCCGGATGAGGTGGAACGAGAGTTTTTCGCCCACAACGCTTCCGTGTTGCCCAAGCCCACTTACCAAGTTCCCTCTGGAGTAGAAGAGGCGTGCGGCGTTTTTCAAAACCTGGTTCGCCGCCTCGACGGGGACAACGAAATCGAGCGCTTTCTGCGCGAAACCTGCGTGGCCATGGCGACCGCGGCGCGCATGCTGATGAGCATAGGCAGCCGGGACTTCTATCACCATTCGGTCGAACTCTACGGGCGACCCAGCAGCCTTTCGTCGGACAAACGCACCACCAACCTCGATCTCGCCCGTCATTTCGAACAGGTGATCGAGGGGTTCTCGCCGCCGCTGTCGGTGATCGATCAGCCAACGCTGGGCGCCGAGGAAGCGGCCCTTGCCCTGCGCGCGCGCTTTGCCACCTTCTTCACTAGCCATCCCGTCAAGGTGAGAGTCGTTGATCATCTGGCCGCCTCGGCGTCGAGCACGGCCGCCGAGGTCAGGCTCAAGTGCGATGCCCGGTTCTCGCCGCGCGATCTACGCCAGATCGAGTATCACGAAGGTCAGGTGCACATGGCGACCACGCTCAATGGCCGCGCCCAACCCGTGATCCCGTTTATCGGCGCGCCCTCGCCGCGCACCTCGAGAACGCAGGAAGGTCTCGCGGTGTTCACCGAGTTCATCACGGGTTCCATCAGCCTATCGCGGGTCAGGCGGCTGTGCGATCGAACGCGGGCCATTCACATGGCCGAGGAAGGCGCGAATTTTCTCGACCTCTATCGATTTTTCCGCGACAGGGGTCTGGACGAGCACACCTCGTTCGACAGCGCCCGCCGGGTGATGCGCGGGGGGCTCATCGAGGGCGGGGCGCCTTTTACCAAGGACGGCTGCTATCTCGATGGGCTCTTGCGCGTGACTAATTTCCTGCGCATTGCCTTGGTCAAGGGACAAAGCCAGTTGGTCAGGATGCTTTTCGTGGGCAAGCTGGCCATCGACGACACGCCACTCTTCGATCGCCTGGCGCGCGAGGGGTTGGTGAACGAACCCATCTACATGCCTGCCTGGGCCAAGGATCTTTCCTACCTGACGGCGTTCATGAGCTACGCCGCTTTTCTCGGCCGCAGCGACCTTGGAGCGGAGCAGAGGCGCCTGGAAGACCAGATCGCGCGCGCCGAAGCCGAGCTGGGGTGAAGCACCCCAGGAGACCACAGAGGTCGAGCTGGGGTGAAGCACCCCAGGAGGGCGCAGAGGTCGGGAGGGAGGGCACAGAGGCTGGCGCGGAAAGCATCTTCCAGCTTCCTCATCCATCGGTCTCCGTGCCCTCTATCTTCTCTGTGCTCTCTCCACCACGAGGTGGTGCTGGTTCGAGGCGTGGTAGCTGGAGCGAACCAGGGGGCCGGACTCGACGTGGGCGAAGCCCATGGCCAGTCCCTCGTCCTTGAGCTGGCGGAATTCATCGGGAGTCGCGTGGCGCTCGACGGGCAGGTGCTGTCGCGATGGCCGCAGGTATTGTCCCAGGGTCAAGATGTCCACGCCGGCTTCGCGCAAATCGCGCATCACCGCGCGCACTTCATCGAGGCTCTCGCCCAGCCCGAGCATGAGGCCGCTTTTGGTCAGTGCCCCGCGCGCATGCGCATGGGCCAGCATCGCCAGCGAGCGCTCTACGCTCGCCTGCACGCGCACCTGGCGAGCGAGACGTGGCACGGTTTCGAGGTTGTGGGCAAAGACGTCGGGCCCCGCCGCTAGGACGATATCGACCGCCTCGGTGTCGCCCTTGAAATCGCTGACCAGTGCCTCCAGGACCATGGACGGGCAGCGCTCTTTGACGGCGCGGATGGTGGCGGCCCAGTGCGCGGCCCCGCCGTCGGGGAGATCGTCGCGGGTCACGCAGGTGATGACCGTGTGGGCAAGGCCCAGTTCGGCGAGGATGGCGGCAACCCGCGCTGGCTCGCCGGGGTCGGGTGGCAGCGGCTTGCCTGTGGGGACATCGCAGAACTTGCACGAACGCGTGCACAGGCCGCCCAGGATCATGATGGTCAGGGACTTGGCGTTCCAGCACTCGCCCATATTGGGGCACGAGGCGCTTTCGCACACCGTGTGCAGGCCGAGAGCGTGCACGCGCTGGCGCAGATCGAAATAGACCTGTCCCGAGGGCAGGCGCGCGCGAATCCACGGTGGATGGTGCGGCCGTTCGTTGCTTTCAGCAGCGGCCGGCTCGGCTTGTCCCAAGACGCGCAGCCTGCGCGACCGGGTATCTACGGTTGCTCTCACGCCCCAGAATCTGAGCGATCGCGAGGGCGATGTCGATGCCGGAATGCCAGTCGCGTGAGTGCCGGCGGGTTTCGCCCGACGGCGCCTACCGCGGGAGTTTGAAAGAACCCTTCCAGGGTTCTTTCTCGGCGGCGCACAGGCCGACTATTTGCCTAGGCTGGTATGATTCCCCGGTCGAATGCAGAGGACCATCATCGTTGGCGACGTGCACGGGTGTGCCGAAGAGCTTCGGCTCCTCTTGCGCAAGTGCGGCTACAGCAAAGGCGACCGCGTGGTGTTGGCCGGCGACCTCGTGGCCAAAGGCCCGGATTCCCAGGCCGTCGTGCAGTACGCGCGCGAAAACGGCGTGCTTGCGGTGCTGGGAAACCACGATGCCTTCGCGCTGGCGCACAAAAACGAAGTGGACAAGGATCGTTCGCAGGACCGGCGCAGTTACATTCGCAGCTTGCGCGCGGACGACTGGGCGTACCTGGAGGCTTTGCCGCACTCCCTTAGGCTTGGCGATGTCAGGCCAGGCGGGCCGGAAGTCCTGGTCGTGCACGCCGGCCTCGTGCCCGGAATCCCCATCGAAGACCAGCGCAAGGAACACCTGCGCAGCTTGCGCAGCATCGCCGACACCAACGAACCCACGAGCCGCCTGCTCGTTCACTTTCCCTGGGCGGCCAAGTGGCGCGGTCCCGAGTGGGTGATCTTCGGACATGACGCCGTTCGCGGCTTGCAGCAGCAGCCATTGGCCACGGGCCTCGACACGGGCTGCGTCTACGGCCGGCAGCTGACCGCGATCGTCCTGCCCGAGGGCAAGATCGTGCAGGTTTCGGCGCTCAAGCGCTATGCCGGCAGGTAGCTCTCCGCGCATGCTAGAATCGCTGAGTCTTGCTAGTTGATCTCAAAAAAATCTTCACATTCGAAGCCGCGCACCACCTGCCCCGCGTGCCGGCTGGACACAAGTGCTCACGCATGCACGGCCACAGCTACCGGGTCGAGATCGCGCTGCGCGGTCCCGTCGACCCGAAGACCGGCTGGGTCGTCGACTTTTCGGTCATCGACGATGCGTGGGCCGGGCTGTTCAAGCAATTCGACCACCACACGCTGAACGACATCCACGGGTTGGACAATCCGACCTGCGAAAACCTGTGCGCCTTCATCTGGGAGGCGATGTTCAAGGTGGTCCCGCACTTGTCGGCCGTGACAGTATGGGAAACCGCTGACTCGTGCTGCACCTATCACGGTGATGCCGGCTAGGAATCGGCCAACGTGAGAACCCTGCGCTGCCTCACCTTGAATTTGTGGGGTGCCGAGCCGCCGCTGGAACAGCGAATGGCACTGGTCGCCGAGGGCCTCGCCGGGCTGGCTCCCGATGTCGTGACCTTGCAGGAGGTTCGGGAAGTGCCGGGGAAGTTGCCCAACCAAGCCGAGAAGCTGGCCAAAGCAGTCGGCTTCGAGCATGTCTTCGCGCCCGCCACGCCGTTCGGCGGTGGGCAGGAAGGCCTGGCCATTCTTTCACGCTTGCCCATCGTCGAGCACCACGCGCTGGAATTGCCCCACGCCGAGCCCAAGGAGCGGCGGATTCTTCTTTCCGCCCGCGTTCAGAACGGGCAGGGCGAGGTCTGGGTTCACACCACCCATCTCAACTACCGCCTGACCCACGGCCGGCAGCGCGAAGATCAGGTTCTGGCCATCGCGGCCAGCGTGGCCGGCCGGAGCAGCCACGCGCCGCAGGTCTTGATGGGGGATTTCAACGCACGGCCAGAGGCGGACGAGATCCGTTTCCTGCGCGGCCTAGTCACCCTGGGCAACCGGCGAACCTATTTTCAGGATGCCTGGGAGCGCATGAATCCCGGCGACCCAGGCCTGACCTGGGCGCGCAGGAATCCCCATACCGCCAAGCTCGCGTTTCTCGAACCGGATCGGCGCCTCGACTACATCTTCGTGACCCCGATGCACGGCGATGGGCGCGGGACGGTTCTTTCGTGCGCCATGGTGTTCGACAAGCCCGGCGCCAATTCGGTCCATGCCTCGGACCATTTCGGTCTGCTGGCCGAGATCCAAGTGGAGCCCCAATAATGTTCCGTCTCGCCCAGGTCAGCGACCCGCATTTTCAAAGCTTTCGCAACGTCAAGCTGCGCGACCTCCTGGGCAAGCGCGCGCTTGGCGGCCTGAACCTGCTGCTCATGCGGCGGCGCAAGCACAACATGGCGCTCTTGCATGCGCTACTCGAGGACCTGCCGTCGCGATCGGTGGACCATCTCGCGCTCACCGGCGATCTGTGCAACATCGCGCTCGAATCCGAGTGGGCTGCGGCTTTGCGCTGGATCGAGGCCACCCAACTTCCAGCCGATCGGGTGACCGTGATTCCTGGCAACCACGATGCTTATGTTCACAAAGTCGTGGCCGACGGCGTGTTCGAACGCATGTTTGCCCCATTTCAAACGGCGGAATTGCGCGTGGACAATGCCGTCTATCCCTTTGTGCGCCTGCGCGGCGAGGTGGCCCTCGTGTGCACCAGTACCGGCGTGCCCACTGGCGACGCCGGCGCATGGGGCAGGGTGGGGGAGAGTCAGCTCGCTCGACTGGAGTCGCTCTTGACTGCGCCCGAGGTGAGGAGCCGCCGGCGCGTGGTCCTCATCCATCACCCGCCGCTCGTGAACCGCCACGGCGAAGAGCGCAACCTGCGCGATCGCGTGGCCGTGCAAGCCTTGCTCGCCCGCACCGGCGCCGATCTGGTGCTGCACGGCCACGACCACCGCGACTTCTTCAACGACCTGCCTGGACCGGGCGGCACGCGCATTCCAGTCGTGGGCGCGGGCTCGGCTTCCTACGACGGCCCGCCCGACCGGCGCTCGCGCTACCACATCTTCGAAATCGCCGACGCCGCCATCACCGTCATCACCTACGCCCACGACGCCGCCAGCAACAAGTTCAGCGAATTCGGGCGAAAAGTACTGTAGTCGCCTGACGTTTTCGCGTCACTTTCCTTGTTTCCAAGCTGTCCGGTCGGCATCCAAGGGACGCGGAGACTCTCCGCAAACCAACAAGGAGACCGTGATGAAGAATGTCATCCGTACCATTGCGATAGTTGGCCTCGCGATCGGGCTGGTCGGTGCTGCGGCGAACGCGGCCACGCCACCGGCTGCTCCCACCAAGGGGGCGTTTCAGCGCGACTTGCTTGGCGTGTACAGCGACGCTGAGAAGAAGGTACTCGACCTGGAAGCGGAGGTGCCGCAGAACAAGTTCGACTGGCGTCCAGCGCCGGGCGTGCGTTCGATCGCCGAGGCGTACCTGCACATCGCTTTCGGCAACTACGGGCTGACCAAGATGGCGACCGGCAAAGAGCCGCCGGCCGAGGCGGGCTGGGAAATGAATCCGCCCAAGTGGGACACGAAGACGAAGGACAAGGCCGAGATCAAGAAGATCCTGGAGAAGTCCTTCGCGCATGTGCACCAGGTGATTGGGGCACTGCCCGACGCCGACCTGGACAAGATGGTGAGTTTCTTTGGGCACGAGGTAACGGTTCGTTCGGTGCTGATCATTCTTGTCGGCCATGTCAACGAGCATCTTGGACAGTCGGTGGCCTATGCCCGGGCCAACAAGATCACGCCGCCCTGGAGCAAGAACGAGAAGGGCCCCATGTCCGATAAGAAGCAGTAGCCACTTGCACTGAAGGAGGTGCGGTCATGCTCGGCAAGATTCTCATTGCTCTGATTGTCATTGTCGCTGCATTCGCCATCATGGTCGCCACGCGCCCAGCGGAGTTTCACATCGAGCGCTCTATCGCTGTAATGGCGCCAACGGGAAGTGTTTTTGCCCAGGTGAACGACTTACACGCCTGGGCTGCTTGGTCGCCCTGGGAGAAGCTCGATCCGAAAATGGAGAAGACGTATGGGGGGCCGCCATTCGGACCAGGCGCGACCTACGCATGGAGGAGCGACAGCGGCAAGGTCGGGCAGGGCCGAATGACCATCGAGCGGAGCGATGTGCCCTCGCTGGTCGTGGTCAAACTGGAATTCATCAAGCCCTTTGCCGCGACCAACACGGTGACCTTCAGTTTCGATCCCACTGCGGACGGCGCCAAGGTGACTTGGGCCATGGACGGCCGCAACGGCTTCATGGGCAAAGCGTTCGGCCTTCTCATGAACATGGACAAGACCGTGGGCGGCGATTTCGAGCGTGGTCTGACAGGTCTCAAGGCCGTGGCCGAGGCAGCGCCGAAGCCCGCCGCAGCGGTGGCGGGCGGGACCGCGCCACAGTAGGTCGATCAGACCTTTGCTGCGACCAGCACATCTCCCTGCGGATCGGGGCGAGCGATGGCGCCGAGGCCGGCCTCGGTCATCCAGGTCCGGTATTCGCCCTCGGTGTAGCTGTTGCCGTGTTCGGTGCCCACCAGCATGTTGATGGCGAAGATGGCCGCGAATGGCGGCGCAGTGCGATCTTCGTCGAGGATGAATTCGCGGATCACGAGATGCCCTCCGGGAACCAAGGCCTGGGCGCAGCGCTTGATTAAGGATCGGTTGCTGTCTTCGCCCCACATGTGACAGACGGCGGAGAGCAACACCAGATCGTACCCTTCCCCGAAATCCGCCGTCAGCATGTCGCCGGGCAGGACCCTGACGCGGCTTTGCAGGCCGGCCTCGCGGATGTATTCCTCGGCCAGGGGCACGACTGCGCCCAGGTCCAGGATTTCCGCGTGCAAGGCCGGGCACGCCTTGGCAAAGGCGATGGAATAGGCGCCCGAGCCACCACCGACGTCAAGCATGCGCTTGCCGTCGCGGATGCCGGCGAGCCGCACGGCTTGTTCGGCGTTCTCACGGGCGCGTGCGTGCATGGCGGCGATGAAGGCTCGGGTGCGCGCCTCGGGAAAACTCTCGGGTCCGCGCGTGGCGACGGCCTTGCCGGATTTCACGCAGTCGGTGAGGCGGGACCAGGTGTCCCAAAGATGAACCATGTGCATAAGGCCCATGCGCGCGGGGCCGAGCCCTTTCGACTCTTCGGTGCAGCGGAAGACGCCGTCGCGCTTGACCAGGGCGCCCACGGCCACGAGGGCGTTGAGCAGCATCTCGGTGGCACGAGGATCCGTGCCCAGGTTCAGGGCAAGCTCGGCGGCCGTGGCGCCTTTCCCGAGAGCCGAAAACACGTCGAGCTCAAGGGCCGTAAGCAGCACGCGACTTTCCTGAAAAGCTCGGCCCGCTTGTATCAGACTCTGTAGGGTGCGCGCCTTCTCCATGGGTACCTCCGCCCAGGATTATGCCCGGGCCGATGTCTTTGTGCCCTGGATTCTCAATCCATCGGGATTGACGACGTATCGGTCGAGCAGTATTTGGAGATCACGCAAAGGAGAACCTCATGAGCCACACACAATGTCAAAGCTGTGCGATGCCCATTGAAAGCGGTAGCTACTGCAAGTACTGCGCTGACGAGAAGGGCAATTTGCAGCCATTCGAAGAACGCTTTGAGCGCATGGTGCAATGGATGTCGAGCCAGAAACCGGAGCTTTCGCCCGCCGAATCCCAGAGGCAAACCCTGGCCTACATGGCGCAAATGCCGGCCTGGCGTGACCATCCCAAAGTGAAGGCAGCCGCGGGCAGATAGCGATTTCCAATCCCAAGGTCATTGCAGTATTGTCTCCCAAGTGATGGCGTTGCTTTCGCGACGGCGCTCGCTTGTTGGTGGCATGGCCTGCTTGCTGCTGGCGCTTCTTGTGATTGGTTGCGGCGGGGGGCGCACCGCTCTTTTGCCGGGAAAAGTTCCGTGCACGCAGGCGGGCCACGAGCGCGCTTGTCGCAACGCCTGCGGCGAGGGATCTCAAGTTTGCGCCGCTGGTTTCTGGCAGCCTTGCGAGGTGGCCCCTTCGTCGAGCCCTTGCGCGGACGCGTGTGGAACGGGTTCCAAGACATGCGCGGACGGGCGGTGGGGAGCGTGCGTGGTGCCTCCAGTCGACCGAGATTGCTCGAATCTATGTGGCGCTGGCGTCGAAACCTGCCGGGCTGGGGCCTGGGGCGTGTGCACGGTACCGGTTATGTCAGAGTCCTGCGCGAGCGTCTGTGGGGCGGGAAAGAAAGTCTGCCAGAACGGCACGTGGGCAGACTGCGATGCCCCACAACCGAAGGCTCCCAGGCTCATCACCACGCTGCGCGACTTCCATCGTACCCATCCGGATTTCGAGCGCTCCGATATTACGGGTGACGCTAGCGATCTCGGAATCGTCGCGCCCCTGTTGGGTGGCGATGATACGCCAACCTATGCCCACACCGGAGCCACCAAGACGGTGACCGGTCCCGAGACCTTCGCCGAGTGGTACCACGACGTGCCGGGCGTGAATGTGACGATTCCGTACGACGTGCAGATGCAGGCGTCGACCGACAAACCGGGGTTCTTCGTGTACTCGAACACGAACTTCTTTCCGCTAGACGGCGACTCGCGCGGTTTCGGCAACGAGGGCTTCAATCACGACTTCGACTTCACCCTCGCCACCAAGTTCACCTTCCACTATTTAGGCGGCGAGGTGTTTCGATTCATGGGCGACGATGACTTGTGGGTGTTCATCAATCGACACTTGGCCATCGATTTGGGCGGCGTGCACCCGTCCAAGACGGGCGAAGTGTACCTCGACGACCAAGCCTCGGAATTCGGGATCACCCCCGGCAACACCTATGATCTCCATCTGTTCTTCGCCGAGCGGCACGTGATCAATTCCGACTTCTCGGTGGAAACCACCATCGCCGACCCGGGTACTTGCGAATAGACGGTTTCTTTGTTCGAGACGCGCTTTGCTGCCAGGCCTGGTTCAGGCCGTGGCAAGAACTCCTCGGCGACGCAAATCATCGAGGTGTGCCAGCAACTGCATTGCTTCTAGACGCTCGCGGGTGGCCGGACTGGCCTGCATGTACGCGGAATGCGCCGCCTGCATGAAAGCGTCCAGATCAAAACCGAGGCGAACTGCGCATTCCGCGGTGCGCAACATCGACGCATCCGCATCCGTAACCAGCGACTCACGACTGCTAACCGATAAATCAAGAGCCTCTGGTGCCTTCGACTCCTGCTTCTTCGCCTTCATGACCACAATCCTCTCGTACCCACAGTGAGCACGGATCGCTGCTGGTCAAGGCGGAATACTGCGGGGTAGCGCGTTGGGGCTGATCTTCGCGGCCGACTAGAGCATGCGCTTTTCGCGATGGCCCGCTGAATGCTGGATCTGGGTCAGGATGCGGCCGGACTTGAACACCGTGACGGTTCTTGTGGATTGCGATATCGCAAATGCGACAGCTTTGGTCGAGCCCGTGATGGCCGCGGCGGCCGCGTGGCGCGTGCCGAGTCCGGCTGGGAGGTCGAGTGGCTTGCCCGGCTTCGCTTGCAATTGAACTCCCGCCGCGAGCACGACACCGTCGCCCCGAACGATGAATGCACCATCAATGGTCGCAAATTCCTTGAGCGTCTCCTCAAGCTCCAGGGAAACAATGTTTCGTCCGGACTCTGGGTGTCCCTGTAATGGGTTGAGGACGAGCTGGCGGCTCTGGGCGAGCACCTCGTTCGAGTCGCCGAGGACAAAGATGGTGCCAATCGGTCGGCCTTCACGGCCCTCGGCCGCGATGCGGGAAGCTATCCACAGAACGCGCTCGAAGACTTCCGCGGAAAAGTCGCCGCCGAGGTCTAGGCCGCCCACGGAGGCAAACAGCTCGGGCTCGGTGCCGAGATCGAGCACCATGGCGGTGTCGATCCGGTTCGAGCCGTCCGGCCCAGTGAGGCACACCACGCGGTCGCCATGCCGGAGCACTCCGCGCGCCACGCAAATGAGCAAGGCAAGACGTGCCTGTCCCGTGCGCGTGGTGTGGACGCCTTCAACCCGAATCCATGTCGGGGCACCCGCTGGGGATAGCGCTGGTGTCTCACGTGCACGCGTGAACAGGATGGTTGGGAAGCTGATGGTGGAGAGCACCTCTCGCACGTCGCTGTCCCCCTCCAGGGCGTCGGCGTAGAGGACAATCGCCTTAGCGTCTATCTCCATGGCGAGCGTATGCGCATGTTCCAGCAGCCGGAGTGAAAGCGTCTTCACCGACGGAGCCTACCATACTGCCTACCATACGCTGGCTTGAGTCCGCGGTAGTTGGTGTCGAGTTTCCTGTCACCTTCGCGCCGTTCGGCAATCCAATCCCCAACCCACAATGCGAAAGGAATAGCGACATGGCCACAGGCACCGTTCGACTCCACCGTGTCATCCGGGCTACGCCCGAGCGAATCTACAGGGCGTTTCTCGACGCCGACGCCATGGTCAAATGGGTTCCACCGCATGGCTTCACCGGCAAAGTCCACCATATCGACGCCAAGGTTGGCGGCACCTTCAAGATGTCGTTTACGAACTTCACCACGGGGAACGGTAACTCGTTCGGCGGAGAGTACCTGGAACTTTTGCCCAATGAACGGATTTGCCACACCGACAAGTTCGACGACCCGAACATGCCGGGCGAAATGCGGACGACGGTGTCGCTGAAGAAGGTGTCCTGCGGGACCGAACTAAGCATCGTGCAAGAAGGAATCCCCGCCATGATTCCCACCGAAATGTGCTACCTGGGCTGGCAAGATTCGCTGACCCTGCTTGCGCAATTGGTGGAAGCGGAGATCCCCGACTAGCCGGACACGTTCACGAGCCGACGAGAATCGCCAGTGCCACGCCGAAGCGATAGGTAAAGGCACTGTAGCGTTCCTCCTTGTGGACGGCGGGACTCGTCACCCGACCCAAGGACCAGGCGGGTGTGGCGAAGCCCTCGACACGGACGCTCTGCCACACGTGCCCGATGGAGAAATCCGCTCCAAGATCGACGATGGATGTGCCAGCGTCGATTCCCCCAGGCGAACGCCCGAGCGAGATGGCGGGATTGGCAAAGGTGAAGAGTGGTCCAGCCGCCCACGTAAAGGCACCGTGAGCGCCCCCGCCGCGATACCAGGCGCCGGCGCTGATTCCCGACATGACGATGGGCTTGTGTCCCTCGTTCTCCGAAGTCCACAAGATGGCATCGTAGTCCTCGATGAGTTCGTAGCCCGCGCCGACCCATAAGTGCTCTGTCAGTGAAAGCGCGAAAATCGCGCTGAGTCCGGGGGTGCCGTTCGGTCGAACGAAAGGTGGCGTGGACCGCATTTCGATGGTCATCTCCGTGGCTTCGGCCGGGCGTGGGGCGATTCCGACCAGACCCGAGACCAGGAACACGGCGATCGTGAGCTGTCGCATGGTTACTTCGCTTCTACCGCCAGCGCCGCCAGCAGACCAAGCCGACCAGGGCCAAGCCGAACATGGTCAGTAGAAAGCCGTGCGTGGACCGGCCGCTCCGGCTCACCGAGCAGACGGAGTCGTCGTTGACCACGACGTCTTCGGTCCCGCGGTAGTCGGCAGGGGCAGCCAGCGTCAGGCCAACGTCCGGATCCGACGATCCGCCATAGAATGAAACCGCCAGTCGCGTCAGACGATCGCCGGCCTCGGCCAAGCCCGAGAGCGAGGGGACGTCCCCGGCATTGATGGCGCCCGAGTACCACAGCACGCGATTGCTGTCGGTCCCGTCCGAGAACGCCAGCTCCGCGTCGCCGTGGGTAATGCCGAAGATTCGCCACGAAAACCGTTGCGTGGTTGCGGGGGAGAAATTGCCGGCGCTGGCCATGCGCGACGGCACGACCGGCACCGGGGTAGGAAAGGACAAGGCGACCGGGCCCAAGGCCCGGCAAATCGTTCCGCCACCCGGTGCCGCCTCCTGGTTGATTCTGAAGGCGATGAAATACCAGCCCTTCTGGACGTAGTAGGAGAACACGCTGGCGGACGTGCTGGAATAGGGATAGCCGTTGGCGGTCAGCCAATCCGTGAAAGAGGACTCGGTGTCCGCCTTGAGCTCTGCCCAGTCGAGAAACCCCACCTGTCCGCTGGCGACCACGGTGGGACTGTCAGCAGTCCCGTTTTTCGACTCCGTTCCCCCCGTGGAGCCGCAGCCAATGCCGCCGTTCTGTTGCACCACCTGTCTCTTCGATGGCTCGGACAAGGCTGCAGCGGTCGTGAAGGCCTGCTGGTCGGTCAGCAACGGGTTCTGCGACAGGGACGCGGGGACAGGCAGGATCAAGCCGAAGTCGGTGGCGGTGCCGCAGAAGATGGGTTGGAACACATAGGTTTCGACATTGTCCTTCCACACCACGATGATGTCCTGGTGAGGATCGACGGCAATGCCCGTGCCGAACGAAGCGCCACAGGGAAAGGCCGAGCCGCCCGCAAAGAGCATCGCCGCACTGGCCGCGAAGGCGAGCAAGCGTTTCATGGCTGCACCTCCGGGTAGGCACAGCGGAAGCCGACGTTGGGCGCCCACGAGTCCGGCAGGCTTGGCTTGCGACAAGTCGTGCGCAGCGTGCTCGCGCCGCTGACCCAGCAGCCGCCGCGCATGACCTTCAAGCTGCCACTCGACGGCCCCATCGGATCCTGGCCGGGGCTCTGGCGGTAGTACGCGGCATCGTACCAATCAGCCGTCCATTCCCACACGTTGCCCGCCATATCGAAGGCGCCGTAGGGGCTCTGCCCCGCCGGCCGCCGGCCCACGCGATCGGTGTCGCCCACGCAGCCGGCGAAGTTGGCCTTCGAGCAATCGGGCGGGCTCTCGCCCCAGGGGTAGGTGCGCGGGGCTAGGCTCCCGGCTGCGGCGCGCTCCCACTCGGCCTCGGTCGGCAGCCGCCCGCCGGCGAAGGCGCAGAAGGCTTGCGCTTGCTTCCAGGACACGAAGATCACCGGATAGTCCGCGAAGGTCGGATCGTCGAAGTAGTGCGCACGAGCGTTCGAGCTCTGCAGCGACGGCGCGGCACAAGCCCCGGCGCGCACGCACGCCTGGTAGCGGGCATTGGTGACCTCGTAGCGATCCAGGACGAAGGCCGAGCCCGTCACGCGGTGAACCGGCTTCTCGTCCGCGGCTCCCGTCTCGCTTCCCATCAAAAACGAACCCGCGGGCACGTGCACGGGGCTTGCGTCGAGGGCCGGCGCGACGCAGTCAGGTGCTTCGTCGACCAGGCCATTGCAGTTGTCGTCCTTGAAGTTGCAGAGCTCGACCGCGCCGGGATGGATCGCCGGATCGCGATCGTTGCAGTCGTTTCCGGCGGCGCAGCCCGTGCCATAGCCGTCCCCATCGAGGTCGGTGCAGCCCGACGCCGCCGTGCCGCCGGGCGAGCCAGCCCTGGCGCCAGATCGCGCGAGCAGGGTAAAGCCGACGACTCCCATCCCCGTCACAAACACTATCCAAAGCGAAGATAGCTTCATCATGGTCCGTGTCCTCCTCGAATCACGATACTGCCAGCGACGCCTGGCGGATCGCGAAATTCACGAATCAGCGCGGAAACGGTTGACGGCGATCACCACCGAGCTCCAACTGAGCTGCTCTACACACCAGCAACCAGCGCCGCATGTCGGGCCTGGATAGTCTCGGCCAGTTTGTCGACGGCGAGCAGATCCTCGGCCGTGGGCAGGCCCTTGCTCATCAGCGGGTCGAACATTTCCAGCTTCAGGCCGGCCAGCAGGCCCTTGAGCGTGTCCACGGTTTTTCCGCCCCACGCCTGCGAGCCGAGGATCACGGCGTGGCGCAGTTTGGGTTTGATGGCGCCGGTCAGATAGGCGGCGTACACGGCGGCGGGGTGGGGGCCGTTGAGCACGGTGGGCGTGGCCAATACTAACGTGGCAGCATCGACCAGGGCCATGGCCAGCTCGCCGATGTCGATGGTCGCCAGATCGAATTGCTTGACGTTCACTCCCGCGGAGACCAGACGGTCGACCAGACGATCGACCATGATCTTGGTGCTGCCGTGCATGGACACGTAGGCCACCAGGGCTTCGTTCTTGACCTTGTCGGAAGTCCAATCCTTGTACGCGTCCAGGATGAATTCCGGCCGGCGGTAGATGGGACCGTGGCTGGGCGCGATGATCTCGGGCGCCAGGGCGTCGATCTTTTGCAGGTAGCTCCCGTACTTCTGGCGGAAGGGCATCATGATCTCGGCGTAGTAGCGCTTGGCCGAAAGGTAGACGTGGTGTTCATCGTCGGCGTACAGGGTGCCGGTGGCGAAATGCGAGCCGAAGAAATCGCAGGTGAAAAGGATTTTGTCCTCGCGCAAGAAGCTGAACATGGTCTCGGGCCAGTGCACCCATGGCGCGAAGATGAACTGTAGGGTTCGCCCGCCGAGATCCAGCACGGCCCCGTCGGCGATGATCTCGCACGCCGTGGTGGAAATGCGCAGGTGCGACGAAAGCAGGTCCATGCACTTCTGGTTGGTCACCACCTTGGCGCCGGGATAGCGCTCCAGCACCGCCGGGATGCTGCCCGAGTGATCCTGCTCGGCGTGGTGGCAGACGACATAATCGATCTTCTTGATACCCAGCTCGTCCAGATTGGCGAAGAGATCCTTGGCCAGCCCCGGCTCGACGGTGTCGACCAGCGCGACCTTGCTTTCGCCCTGAACCAGATAGGCGTTGTAGCTGGTGCCGAGCGGCAGCGGGATCAGCGAATCGAACAACCGGCGATCCCAGTCGATCGCACCGACCGAGTACACACCTGGTTTCATCTTGCGTGGGGCCATCGTCAAACTCCTACTTGGCTGCTCGCAGCCGTCAGTTCATGGGGATGAATGCGTCCTTGGAAATACCACAGACCGGGCACCTCCAGTCGTCGGGAATGTCCTCGAACGCCGTGCCCTGCGCGATGCCGTGTTCGGGATCGCCAAGCGCGGGATCGTACTCGTAGTCGCAAGCGGAGCAGACGTACTTCTTCATCGGTGGCGGTTGCCTAGCGCCGTTTTGCGGGAAGTTCAATGCTCGGTCAACTCTTCGACCACTGGTCGCGGACAGAATTCCTGAGAGTTGACACGGTTTGACGGCAGGGAGACGATCCGTCGCCGAGAGCACGAGCCTTCTCCACTTGACCAGAAAGCACCTATCCATGATCGCGACTCGCTCACGCTTTGTCCTTCTTGCTGCCACCGTCGTGGCTTTCGGCGCCTGCATCGTCAAACCGACGGCCCAGGCGCCGGGCGCGTGGGTCATCGACTACGCCACCAGACAACTCGTACTTCCGAGCGGCCTTCACGTGGTTCTCGAACGCGCACCGGATTTCGACGTCGGCGGGGCCGTCTTGATGGTAGGCGCCGGCAGCGCCGATGAGCCGGCCGGCAAGGAGGGGCTTGCTCACCTGACCGAGCATCTGGCCGCCGAGGCCAAGCACGGAGGCCTTTCGATCTTCGAGAAATTCAAGGATGTGGGCAGTTCTGCCAATGCCACAACATCCTGGGACGAAACCACCTACTACTTGTTCGATACGGTGGATTCTCTTGAACAGGTGGTCTTCTTTCTGCACGGGGTCCTTCAGGATCCACTGGCCGGCATGGATGAGTGCCGATTCCAGCAGGAGCTGCGAGTCGTTGGCAATGAACGGCGCATGAGCACAGACACGGGGACGAACGGCGAGGCCCTTGAGTGGCTCGCGCCCACTGTGTTTTCGAATGGACACCCCTATGCTCATCCGATCGTTGGCACGCAAGCGAGCCTTGCACAACTGACCTTCGACGATGTTCGCAAGTTCGCCGCCGCCCACTACCAATCGCAGGCAAGCACGCTGGTGGTGACGGCACCGCTGTCGCTCGACGCGCAACAGACATTGGTAGAAAGAGCGTTCGACGGTCCCGCGAAGATCGTGACCACCAGTTCCCGTCAGCGCAAGCACGAGAGTGCGCCGAGCCCGGAATCACCACCGGCGTCTTTCCAGAGCCATTTGGCCGAAGTGCCAACCCCGACGCTGTGGATGGGGTGGTCGGTGCCTTCCATGTCCGACGGTGGTGGCGACCTGGCCGCCATGCTGGCGACGACGGTCGAAGGCAGCCTCGCGGTCGGCCTATCGAGGCGCGACCCTGATATTGCTGCTGTTAGCGCGGGTTGGGATTTCGGCACAAAAGCCGGGATGTTCTTCGTTCGGGTCGCGCTCAAGCTGGGCAAGCATCCGGAGCAGACCGCGCGGTATGTGATTTCTGAACTGGAAGGAGGCCTTGGGCGTCTGACCAGTCTCGGGCTTTCAAGTGAAACTGTGAAACGCGAGGCTGGCGTGCGCTACGCCTATCTCGACGAACAGGTGATCCGCCGAGCGCTCAACCTCGCGCATTCGCAGCGCACCATGGGTGACCCGTTCTATCTGCGTGGACTTGGCGAGAGAATTGTCGAGCTGTCGGTAAGCGATGTGGAAGAGTATGCGCATAGGTTTCTGAGCGAACAGCGTGCGCACATCGTGCTGGTCAAGCCCGGCGCGGACGAGGCATGGAACATGTCGCAGGTTGCTGCTGGCACTTGCGCGCAAGCGACGCCGTCATTTTCCGACGACGCGACAACGGCAAACACTGCGCATGCCAAACGGGACAACTGGCCTCCGCGGATGTTCGCCCAGACCAAGACCGAGTCCTTGCCCAATGGCATCCGCGTTTTCGTTCTGCCTCGGCCCGGGTCGCCATTCCATACTGTGCTGCTTGGATTCAAAGGCGGTGCGGCTCAGGCAACCCCGCCAGGAGTCGCGACCGCGGCGGCCTGGGCCCGTCAGATGCAGAATTCGGATCCGGAAGAATGGGGGCGACCGCACGAGTGGGAAACGCATTCTGGGTCTACGTTCGACGTGGTCCGCTCGACAGGGACTGATGTGCGACTGACGTTGCAGCAACTTCGCCGCGCGCTTGACTACTCGCTCTTCTGGCCGCCACGACGCTTTGCCGAGCGGCTGGACGTCATGAAACAAGCCGATCAGTTGCCCGCCGCTGTTCTTGAGCGAAGCATGCGGCGCGCGCTGCTCGGACAGCTCGCATCCGGTCTCGTCTTTACCGCCGAGGACATGCGAAAGATCGCACCGCGAGATGTGCAGCACTGGGTAGATCGGGTGCGCCGGCCCGACCAGGCCGCACTGGTCATCGTGGGCAATGTCGATACCGTTGATGCACTCGCGGCGGTGCGAGCGGAGTTCGGCGCGTGGGGCCGCAAGGCTGCATCCGCCGGAGACATCGAGGACCTATCCGTCGTCGAGGAGGTTGCCTCCGGTCAGCGTGGTCGCCTGTTCTTGCAGGACCGCCCTGCTTCGAGGCAAGCCAACCTACACTTTGCCTGCTTGCTCCCGGCGCAAATCCCGGAGAACATCGCGGACGAGAAGGTGTTCAGCTCGGTTGTGCAGAGGCGGCTGCTTGAGGATCTACGGGAAGGCATGGCCGCCGCCTATCACGTGACCAGCCAGGTGTCCGAATTGCCCGGGGGCACGGCTGTGATGGACGTCAGCGCCGACGTCGGATACTCCCAGCTTTCGCAGGCGCTTCGCCTTTTGCGTGCTCAGTTGACCAGATCCGATGCAACACTCGCGAAGGCAGCGGCCTTCAAGCGCGCACAGCGGAGCGTGGCGCGCAATCTGCACCTCGACGCCTGGACGACCCCCGGCCTTGCCGCCGCGATATTCGATGCTTGGGTGCGCGGATGGCAGGTCGAGATGCTCGATCAGTTACCAGCGAAAGCCTTGGCCAGCGAAGCTACGACTGTGGAAGAGATCGCGCGGCACTGTCGCGAGAACTGGGTACTCGGACTTCTCGGAGACCAGCGGCGCACGCGAGCAGCATGGGAGGAGTCGGGACAGCCGTAGGCCAAGCGCCGTCGGAAAGAGCCAGAGATCCCGGATGGGCGCCTTGATCGCCGGGCAGGACACGGTAGGGTTACGCGATGACCAGTCCGACGCGCAAGGAACGCGACCTCCTCGGTGAACGAGAGGTACCGGCGTCCGCCCTGTGGGGGATCCACACCTTGCGCGCCGTCGAAAACTTTCCGCTTTCCGGCCGCCGCACGGCTCCGGCCTTGATTCACGCCTATGGTCTGGTCAAGCAGGCCTGCGCGCGCACGAACCGAGAGCTCGGCAGCTTGCCCGGCCGCGAGGCGGAGGCGATCGAAACCGCCGCGGCCGAGCTGGCGGAGGGCAAGCTCGACGAGCACATCCTGGTGGATGCTCTGCAAGGCGGGGCGGGAACGTCGCTGAACATGAACGTCAACGAGGTGCTGGCCAATCGCGCGCTGGCCCTGCTCGGCCGCGAGCTTGGCGACTACGCGGTCATCGATCCGCTCGACCACGTGAACATGCACCAGTCGACCAACGACACCTATCCGACGGCGCTGAAGGTGGCGGCCATCACCAGCCTGCGCAGGCTAGAATCCGCCGTGGTCGAACTGCAGGAGGCATTTCAGCGCAAAGAGCGCGAACTGGCCGACGTGGTGAAGGTTGGACGGACGGAATTGCAGGACGCCGTGCTCACCACCCTGGGGCGCGAGATGGGCGCCTATGCCGAGGCCTTCACGCGCGATCGCTGGCGTATCTACAAGTGCGAGGAGCGCTTGCGCGTGGTCAATCTCGGGGGCACCGCGATTGGCACCGGGCTGGGCGCGCCGCGAGCGTACATTTTCCACGTGGTGGATATTCTGCGCGAGCTGACCGGCTTCGGCCTGGCGCGCGCCGAGAACCTGGTCGAGGCCACGCAGAACGCCGACACCTTCGTCGAGGTGAGCGGAATTCTCAAGGCCTGCGCCAGCAGTTTGTGGAAGGTGTGCTCGGATCTGCGCCTGCTTTCGTCCGGTCCCAGCGCCGGGCTGGGCGAAATTCGTTTGCCTCCGCGCCAGGCGGGTTCGTCGATCATGCCGGGCAAGGTGAATCCTGTCGTGCCCGAGGCCGTGACCCAGGCAGCGATGCAGGTCATCGCCAACGACCAGGCCATCACGCTGGCGGTGTCGTCGGGCTCGCTCGAACTCAATCCCTTCCTGCCACTGGTCGCGGATGCGTTGCTGGGCAGCCTGGATCTGCTTGCCTCGTCATGCCGGATCCTGGCGCGAGAGTGCGTATCGGGCATCGAGGCCAACGCCCTGCAATGCCACGCCCATGTGCACGACGGGACCGCGGCGCTGACCGCGCTGGTCGAGCGTATCGGGCACGCGGCCAGCAACGATCTGTCGCGCGCCGTCGCCGCCGGGGAAGGCAGCTTGCGCGACCTAGTCGTGCGGCGGGGCCTGCTCACCGTCGAGGAATACCAACATCTCACCTCGCCCGGACGGGTGAACCAGCTTGGCCATCGCGGCAAGGAGAGCGAATGAACGCGGCACCTCGTGGAGTACGTTTGCACATCGGGATCTTTGGCCGACGTAACGTCGGCAAGTCGTCCCTGCTCAACGCCCTGACCCGGCAGCAGGTGTCGATCGTTTCGCCCGAACCGGGCACCACCACCGATCCGGTGGAAAAGCCCATGGAGCTGCTGCCGCTCGGTCCGGTGCTGTTCATCGATACCGCCGGCCTCGACGACGTGGGTGCTCTCGGCGCCCTTCGCGTCGAGCGGACCATGAAGGTGCTGGATCGCACCGAGCTGGCTATTCTCGTATTGGCCGAAGAAGGGCTCGGCAGTCTGGAAATCGCCCTGCTCGATGCGTTCGAGCAGCGCAAGATCCCGGTTCTGCCAGTGCTCAACAAGAGCGATGTCGCCAAGCCCACGGACGTGACCCTGGATCGTCTACTTCATCGCGGCCTCAAACCGGTGATCGCCAGCGCCGCGCGCGGCGAGGGCATGGCCGAGATCCGCGAGGCGCTCGTGGATCTGGCGCCCGACGAGTATCTGAACGCGCCCACCATCCTGTCGGATTTGGTGCCGCCCGGCGAATGCGCGGTGCTGGTAGTTCCGGTGGACAAGGAAGCGCCCAAGGGCCGGCTGATTCTGCCGCAGTCGCAAGCCATCCGCGATCTGCTCGACAATGACTCCTACGCCATCGTCGTCAAGGAGCGTGAGCTGCGCGAGGCGCTCGATCGCCTAAAACGCAAGCCCGCCCTGGTCGTGACCGATTCACAGGCGTTCTTGAAGGTCGCGGCCGACACGCCGCCCGACGTGCCGCTGACTTCGTTTTCGATTCTGTTCGCCAGGCAGAAGGGCGATCTGCTGCAATTCGCGCGCGGCGCTCTGGCCATCGACAGCTTGAAACCAGGCGACCGCATCGCCATGGCCGAAGCGTGTTCGCACCATCCCATCGGGGAAGATATCGGTCGGGTCAAGATACCGCGCTGGCTGGGTCAGTACGTCGGTGGTGCGCTCAACGTCGACCAGGTCCAGGGCCGTGATTTCATCGCCGATCCCAAGGATTACAAGCTCGTCATTCACTGCGGGTCGTGCATGCTCAATCGTCGCGAGGTCTTGGCGCGCATCTTCGCCTGCAACCGGGCCGGCGTTCCCATCACCAACTACGGCATGGCCATCGCCTACAGCCTTGGGATTTTCGAGCGCGCCCTGCAGCCGTTTCCGGCCGCTCTCGATGCCTATCGGCAGGCCGTGGCAGCGCGCGGGGCCAGGCGCATGCAGCCCGTGCCTTGAGCGTGCAGTTACCGATCACGGCGGAAATCTGATCGCGCTAGCGGGTCCGCCTCGGATTTTTGAGGCTTCCAAGTGAGGCGGATCTAGCCATCAGAGCGAAATAGGGCAAATTCGCAGGCGAGACAAGCCGATGTCGCGGTCAGGCGAGCAAGCTTATCGTGGCACGACGGTTGCTGGTTGAAGTGCTGCGGAGGAAATCCATGCGTCCAACTTGCTTGCGAGTTCTCTATCTCCTGCTCTCCAGCGTCATCGTCACCGCGTGTGCCGATTCAAGCACAAACAAGCAGCCACCTCCGACCGACTTGCCGACCTACGTTAGCGAGTCGCCGGCGTCGAATGGCAATGGCAACGCCGCTGGTCCGGTGGGCGGTGGTCTGACTGCAGGTGTGGCAGCGCCGCCCTCGGCGACCACGGATACAACCAAGACTGCCGCCAACGCGCCTGTGGTTCCCGGCGGCCGCGTGGCCGACGTGCAAGAGGCGGACGTTTACCGCATCCAGGACGGCAAGCTCTACTTGCTCAACACCTACCGCGGCTTTCTCGTCTACGACATCAGCAACACCCAGAAGCCGGTTCGCCTGTCCCACTTGCCCGTGTACGGTTACCCGGTCGAGATGTTCGTCGAGAACAACACCGTCTATGCCCTGCTCAGCGACTCGCTCTACTTGACCCAAATCAACGGACAACTGCAATTCCAGCGGCGCAATACCTCGCAGATCGTGACCATCGACATCACCGATCCCGCCAACCCCAAGCTGCTGCAAGCGCAGGATCTGGCCGGACAGCTGCGCGAGGGGGTCTCACGCAAGATCCAGAACTCGATCTACGTGGTGTCCTACCAACCAAGCGGCTACTGGTACTACGGCTGGGGCGCGCAGAACGGACAACAACCCAACGAGCAGGCATGGGTGTATTCCTTCGATGCCACGACGCCGTCGAACCTGAAACAGGTTGGGCAGCTCAAGGTTTTCGAGGGCGGCAACACGAGCACCTACGATCCTGCCACCCAGGAAAGCCATAGCCGCAATTCAAGCGGCGTGACCCTGTCCGCGACCTCGAACGCGATCATGGTCGTGCAGAACTGGTCCACCTACGACTACGTTCCGGGCGTTCCCGTAAACACCTCCGGCAAACCGGACGCTGGCCCCACCTACTACACCTGCGGTTCCAACAAGAACGACCAACAGTCGGTCGTCTCGGTGGTCGACGTGAGCGACCCGGCCGGCACCATTCGCGTGGCTGCCACGTTCACAACTCCCGGTTCTGTGGGCGACCAGTTCAAACAGACCTACGTCTACGATGCCGTTGCCAACACCGGCACCTACCTGGGCATTTTCGCGCGCAGCCTATGGGTTGGCGACAATTGTAACTACACCCAGCAGACCCAGAACACGCTTGAGGCGTGGAACATCACGGGCAACGGCACGGCAACGCAGCTGTCCTCGGTCGATTTCGGCAAGCCCAACGAAACCGTGCGCGGGTCGTACTTCGACGTGGATCGCAAGGTCGCCTTTGCTATCACCGCGCAGAGCGTGGATCCGATGTATTCGATCAGCTTCGCCGATCGAAACAACCTCAACATCCTGTCCGCCATCGACGGTCTTTCGGGCGACATGGATCTCTTCCGCCCGGTTGAGAACGGCCAGTACCTTCTGGCCGTGGGGCGTGACACGGGCACCGCTTGCGCGGGCTACGTCGGCGGACCGACTGCGGACGGCGGCGTGTCCTCGAGTTGGAGTTCCCAGATTTCGGTCAGCCTCATCGACGTACGCGATCTCACCAAGATTCGGCTTGTGGAGCGCAAATGCCTCGATATCGCCAATTCCGGTTGGGTCAGCTCCGGTGTGACGTGGAATCTCGATCAGGCCCACAAGATGATCGGTCTCGAAAGCGACGGAACCACGAGTGTTCTGACCGTTCCCGTGTCGTACAGCGTGCAGGACAACAGCAATAGCGACTGGTACTGGTACCGTTACGAAACCGCTGTCGGCATCATGTCGTGGGACATCAGCCTTTACAACGACGCCTTGCCGCCCGAACAGCAGAACGTCATCAGCACGCACGGGCACTTTGTCCATCCCAATGGCGAGGTCAACCGCTCGGTGATCTTCACGCAGGGCACGGCCAAGCAGCGTGAGATGCTCAACATCTCCGACATGTACCTATCGCTGGCCAACATCCAGGATCTCGACAATCCCACCCTCGATGCAGTGGTCGAAGTGGCGGCGGCCGATGAGCAGGTTTATCGCTTCGGCGACTACGTTGTCGAGGAAGTGGCCTTGCCCAGCGGCAACTACTACTCGCAGACCGGCTATGAGTTCCGGGTGAAGAAGGCGGGTGGCGATCTCGACCAGACCCTGGTCGTGGCTTCATTCACGGTGGGCCAAGTCCAGCAAGTGCTCCGGCACGGCAACCTGCTCGTACTCTTCCGCGCGGTCCAGAACCCGACGACGAACGATGCCGGGTACTATTCCCCGACCTACACGAGTCAAGCCCTGGTCTACGATCTCTCCACACCTACTGCGCCCAAGGCCGTGGGCACGGTCACGTTGCCGGCCGATGTGAGCCCCTACTATCCGTTCTATCGCTACTACTGCGGCGACATGGGGTACTACGGCGGCTACTACTTCGGCTACGGGCAGAGCCTTGCATCCGTCGATGAGGGCATCGCGTTCCTTATCCAGGGCGGAAACTACCTGCCGAAGACCGTGACCTCGTCCGACGGCGGTGCCACGACCCAATACGACTGGATCTACACGCAGAACTTGGCCTTCCTCGACTTGCGCGATCCTACCAAGCCGGCCGTTTCGGAAATGGCGCTCGCGCTTCCCAATTCGACACCGGAGTCTATCAATTCGGCCAGCCTGGTGGCGGACAGCATGTCGCCGTCTGCTTTCTACATCAGCTATCGCGTATCGATCGGCAGCTCCGTCGACGCGCAAACCCAGGCGACGCTGTATCAGTACGCAAGCTATGCGCAACGCTGGGAGCGCAGCAGTGGGGTGTGGCTCAAAGAGGACGCGATCAACATTCCTGGCTCTCTGACGCGAACCTGGGGCGCCGCCAATGGCGAGCGTCTGCTGCTGACCCGAGACGATGTCTACAGCACGCAGCAAGTGGACACCTACCGGCAATGGGTCGACACTGTCAGCCTGAATCTTCTTCGCGTGGTAGCGGTGAACGGCAAGACCGGCGCCGAGCGCCTAGATACCCGATCCTTCAGCGATGTTTCTCCCAGGTCGATGGTCTACGACGGCGACCGGATCTACATGACCGTGTCGAACACGCCCTACTACTATGGCTACTACATGAATGGCGGTCCCATTGGCGTAGCGACCTCGGGTTCGGGCTCGAGCGACACCGGCGGGGCCAGCGGCGGCAGTGGTACGACCGCTCCCGCGCCTGACCTGTCCGATCACCTGGCCATCATCGATATGTCCCAGCGAAAGCTGACCATGACGTACGACCAGCCCACCGAGCTCTACAACCTCGATCTCATGGGCGTGCAGCAGAACAAGCTGTTCGTGAATTTGCAGGGTGACGGCATCCTGGTGGTCGACGTGACCAGCGCTTCGGCGCCCAAGGGGGTGTCCTTCTACCGTACTCTCGGCTGGGCCTCGGGAATCGAATTCGCAGGGACCAGCGCCTACGTGCCAGCCGACTACTACGGCACCTACCACATCGACATGACCGCTCCAGGCAACCTGTAGCGGAGAGGCCACAGAGAGGACGGAGGGCACAGAGGGCGAAAAGGGATAGGCTTGGATCCGAGGTCCTTCCCTTTCCGCGGTCTTTTCTGTGCTCTCTTCCTTCTCCGTGCTCTCTGCGGGTGATAGAACCCGCGCCGCGTTTCCATGGGTGCGGAGAAGACGAAGAACATGACGAGCGAGGCCAATGGTTGGCCGGGCTTCGTGCGCGCCGAGCAGTACGACGAATCGGTCAACCGCGCCTTCTATCGCGCGGCCACGGCGCGGCTGCTGGAGAGGGCGCCCGCGCTTTCAGGCCGAGGTCTCGACCTCGGTTGCGGCACGGGCTTTTCGCTTGAGGGCTTGATCGCCGAGACTCCCAGCGTCGCTTGGACCGGAGTCGACTGCTCGCGCGAGATGCTGAGACGGGCGCAAAGCAAGACTGTCCTGCGGGCCGCCTCACTCTGCGAGGCGCGCGCCGAGGCGTTGCCTTTTGCCAACGGAAGTTTCGACGTGGTGGTGGCGAGTTTTTCCTTGCACTGGTTTGGCGAGGAGGCGGGGCACGAAGTCCGGCGCGTGCTGCGTCCTGGTGGCTTCTTCCTTGCCTGCTTGCCCTTGCGACGATTCTCGGGCGCGCCCGGAAATCGCGCGCTGGCGCACGTGCTGCTTGCTGGCCGCGACCATTTCGCCCGCCGAGCGAGTCAGGGCTTTCGCTTCGCCGATGTGCCAGGCGCACTGCCGGGCGCGACGCGCGTGCTTCGACACGATCTCGTCGTGATGAACGAACGCTTCGCCGACGGTCGCGAAATGCTCGACGTGCTTCGCAGCCGGGGTGCGCTCGCCGCGATCTTTGGCGAAGAGCCACCAGCCGCCATCGAAGTGCCACCGCCGGTCGATTTCGAATGGCCCTTTGCCGTGCTACACGCGCAAGTCTTGTGACTAGCCCGCTGACCGCTGCCGCTGGGTGACGTGGTACAGAAAGACGGCGCCCGCGGTGGCGACGTTCAGCGAGTCCACCGCGGGCGACCGGGCCATGGGAATGGTCACGAGTGCGTCGCAAAACCGCAGGGTTTCCTCGTCGAGGCCGGGGCCTTCGGAGCCGAAGAGAATGGCCAGGCGGGCAGGGGGAACGTAACCGGCCAGGGGAAGTGCACGCTCGCCGAGCACGGCACCCACGAGAGCAAGTCCGTGCTGTTCGCGCAGGGCCAGCAGATCCTCGGGCCAGCGCGTGGCGCGAACGATGGGCAGTGACAGCACGGCGCCGGCCGAGGTGCGCACGGCCTTGCGATAGAAGGGATCGGCGCAGCGGGGCGATAGCATGATGGCATCGGCGCCAAAGGCCGCGGCGTTGCGAGCCATGGCGCCCAGGTTGTCCACGTCGACAAGATCCACCAGCACGACCACCGTGCGCGCGCCGGCCGGAATGACCGGCTGTCGCGGCCGCTCGGCGATGGCCAGGCAGCCGCGGTGGACGTGAAAACCGGCGATCTGGTCCATCACGGATTGCGGAACCACGAAGACCGGGTAGTCGCCTTTGCCAGCTGCGAGCAAGGGTTCGAGCGAGGCCAAGCGGGGCGCGGTGAGCAGCAGCGAGTACACGCGCAGATCCGTGGCCAGCAGCTTGCGCACGACAAGCTCGCTTTCGGCCACGAAACGCCCGCTGTCTTCGCCGAGCCGCCGATCCTGAAGATCGCGATAGTCCGCCAGGCGCGTATCGTCGAGAGCCGATTCGGTCAAGAAATGAAGATCGATGGGCACGGAGGAGCCAAGTATAGGACAAACAGGGTTGCGGGAAGCGGGACACACTGGTATTCGCATCTGGCAATGAAATCCGTCGTCGTCGCCGGTGCCGGGATCTCCGGACTTGCCCTTGCGTTCGAGCTGCGCCGCCTTGGCGTGGCGGTGGCGGTGCTGGAAAGCGAGGGCCGGGCGGGCGGCAAGATCGAGAGCGACCATCGCGAGGGCTACCTGTGCGAGCGCGGCCCCGCCAGCTACCTGGACCGGTCGGGCAGCATCACGGCCTTGGCCAAGGCCCTCGGCATCGATCATCGCGTGGTGCTGGCCAGCGATGCCGCTGAGCGCAGGCTGGTGGCGGCGAAGGGAAGGCTGCACGACACGCCAGCGACGGCATCGGCATTTGCCATCTCGTCGCTCCTTTCATGGCCAGCGAAGTTGCGCGCGGCCATGGATCTGATACTGCCACGCGGGCCTTCGGCGCGCGGCGGGGACGAATCGGTCGCCGCCTTTGCGCGCAGGCGGCTGGGCGTACAGGCGGGCGAGCGTCTCTTGCAGCCGCTGGTTTCCGGCCTCTACGCCGGCGATCCCGAGGAGGTCAGCCTGCCCTCGGCCTTCCCGCTGGTTGCCGCCATGGAGCGAAACCAACGCAGTTTCATGCTGGCCATGCGCAAGGAATTCGCCGCGGCCAGGTCGAAGACCGCGCCACGACTGTCGTCGTTTCAAGGCGGGCTCGACGAGTTGACATCGGCACTGGCCGGGTATCTTGGCCGGGACTTGCGCCTGGGCGCATGCATGATGAGTGTCGAGCAGAATGCCGCTGGCTACCGGATTGCGGTCGAGGAGCGCGGCCAAACGCAGTCGCTGGAAGTCGCGGCTGTGGTGATGGCCTTGCCAGCCCACGTGGCGACTGGTGTTCTGGGACAACTCGATGGTCAAATCGCTGGAACACTTGCGCAGATCCCCTACGTGCCCGTCACCTTGGTTCACCTCGGCTATCCGGTTTCCGCGCTGTCTCGGCCAGTGGATGCCTACGGCTTTTTCGTGCCGCCCTCGGAACCGCTGCGCGTGCTGGGCGGGATATTTCCCTCGCAGTTTTTCGGCCGGCGCGCGCCAGAAGGGTTTCACCTGTTTTCAGTGCGCACAGGGGGAGCCCGCCATCCCGAGGCCTACACCATGACCGAGGCCGAGTTGGTGGCGCTCGCCGACGGCGAGTTGCGCGGGCTGCTTGGTCTCACGGCGAGCCCATCGTTCGTGCACATCGTCCGTCATGAACGCGCCTTGCCCCAATACACGCTGGGGCACATGGGCCGCTTGGCCTTGCTCGAAGAGGGCGAGCGCCGTCACCCAGGGCTCTTCTTCCACGGCAACGCCTACCACAACGCTGGCGTGCCCGAGCTAGTCAGCCGTTCGGCAAAGCTGGCCGAGCGCGTGGCTGGGTTCGTCCGGGAGACGACTTCATAGTCCGGCCAGAAACCTTTGCACCGCATCGAGCTGCTTCGCCGTCGAAATGAACCGCAGTTCGGTCGTCGCTTCGTGTTCATTCGCGCTGGAAGCCAGCCTCGCCCGCAGCGACGGACACTCGTCGATTAGGGCCAGCAGCGTGACGAGCGTCGCGTTTTCGATTTCGCCTTCGAGCGCGGTCAGCTTTCCTCGCGCTGTCCATGGCTTTCCGGTGGCGATGGCGGCATGAAGCGCGCGGCCGGCTTGTTCCAGATTTTGGACGCGCTGGCGATCAGTTTCTTGGCGGGCCTTTTCGGTAAGCATTTTCTCGAACGCGCGAGCAGCCGGAAGCACGACTTGCCTGGAGAGCAACTGCCAGCCAATGCGGAACAGCTTGTCGGCGTTTTCAGTTTCGAGCACGCTGACGGCCGCAGCACGGGCGGGCTCGTCCTGCAGCAGACGCTCGATGCCGAGGTTGCACGCCGCCACCGCCGCATGAGCCGCTTCAAGCGGGCGCAGACCGCGGCCCTCGATGCTGCAACCGGTGGCGAGGACATTGGCCAGATAGGCAAGCTCCTGCATGCGTTGGCCGTGCAGGTCGGCGGATTTTGCGTGCAGTTTGCGCATAGCGTGGGTGAAAACGCCGTCGTCTTGCGCCGTGGATGAGTCGGTCTGTCCTTGCAGCAAGAGCATCGATCCCGACGGTGGCAACACCTCCGCATCGCGCAGGATCTCGACCAGTGAGGCTGCCTTCGCGGCGTCCGCGCCACCGCGTGTTGCTTCCGGCCGCAAGGGATCACGCAGCGAGCGGAAGTAGGCATGTGTGACGGGATCCCGTTTCTTGGCTGCCAGGATGTCGGCGATCTCGGTCGTTCGCGCCAGTGCCAGAAAACTTGCCGCGCTCGACGGCGCGATGAATCCTTCTTCCGCTCTGCGCTCCTCGCGATCCGCGCCCGCGTCGGCTTCCAACATTTCGTCCGACGTGAGGATCTGGTACAACCCGCCGTTGTCTTCGATGGTTTCGGCGGCGATGCGGCAGCAGTGTTCGAGTACCCGACCGAGGAAATCGTGATGGTCGCGGTCGAGGGCCAGAAGGATCGCGAGGATGGCGTCCCAGCCGTCATGGTTGCGCGAGATGATGCGGTACTCGTCGATCTCCTCGCACAGGCAGCTTTCCAGCGCCTTCTCGGTCAGGTCATCATCGTCGGAATTGCGGTTCGACGCCGCAATCGCCAGCTCTTCGATGTTGATGACCAGGATGTTCTTGGCAAGCGCGAGGGTGACCAGATCCTCGGGCAATTCGGCGAGCTTTTGCGCCGCGAACTCCTCGCCAGCTTCCAACATGATCTCCAGCCAGAGGGCGAACCGGTTGGCGTCGAAGGTCTCGTCCTTGCCTGGACGTTCGCTTCGCCAAAGATCGTCGTCGAAGATGCGCCGAAGCTGTTCGGTCGTGGCCAGGGCGACAATCTCGCCGGCATCCTCGATCCCGATGTGGTCGATGAGCTTGCCCAGCGCCCGCGCGGGAAGAGCTTGCACCGCCGCGACCAGGTTCGGCTGGTCGAGAATGCGAGCCAGGAGCTTCTGCGGTGATGCTTGTCGGCGCGCCAGGGGCGACATGACCCCATCATTGGGCCAGTCAACCCGCGCTTGTGCAAGTCCTGTCGTGGAGGCCCGCAGCCATGCTACACAGGAGCCAAGATGCAGGAGATCAACGGACCAACCATCGCTCTCGGTGATGTATTGCGGCCGACCGTGCTCCACGTCGACCTTGCGAGGCTGACCGCCAACTATGAATTGCTTCGCAAGCACGCTGGTGTGCCGGTGCTGGTCGTGCTCAAGGCCAATGCCTACGGCCACGGGCTGGTCGAGGTCGGCCGCCACTTCGATCTTCTGGGTGCGCCGTACCTGGGGGTTGCATATCTCGAAGAAGGGCTGCGGCTTCGTCAGGCTGGAGTGCGCGTTCCCATCCTCGTCCTGGGTGGCATCGTGGGCGAGCAGATTCCGCTTTTTGTCGAGAACGATTTGACCTTGACCGCATCGTCGGTGGACAAGTTGAACGCCATCGAGAGTTGTTCGGCGGCGCTGGGGCGCACAGCGCGCGTCCACCTGAAGATCGACACCGGCATGGAGCGCATCGGCGTGCACTGGTACAGCGCCGTGAAGCTGCTGGAGGCGTCGCTCGACTGTCCTCACGTGAAAGTCGATGGCGTGTTTTCACATTTCGCCAGCGCCGATGCCGAAGACCTGACCTTTGCTCGCTTGCAGCTCGAACGCTTTCTAGAGGTGCTCGATTTCTACCGCGCTCGCTCGCTGCCATCGCCAACCCGCCACATTTCCAACTCGGGCGCTGTCTTGCAGATGCCGGAAGCGCGACTGGATATGGTGCGACCGGGGGTCCTGCTCTACGGTGCCTATCCATCGCCGCACCTGGCGAGGTCGATCGATGTGCAGCCCGCGGTGCGATGGACTTCGAACGTCGTCTACTTCAAGGTCGTGCAACCGGGCGCCGGCGTCAGCTACGGCTCGACGTGGGAGCCAGAGACGCAGGTTCGCGTGGTTACGCTGCCCGTGGGCTACGGCGACGGCTACATGCGCTGCATGTCGGGCAAGGCCGAGGTGGTGCTCCGCGGTCGCCGCTATCCCGTGGTGGGCCGCATCTGCATGGATCAGGTGATGGTGAACCTGGGCTGGGACAGCGCTTTCAACGGCGACGAGGCCGTGCTGCTGGGCGGGGAAGGGGAAGCGGCCGTCAGTATCGAGGAGATGGCCGCCTGGGCGGGGACGATTCCACACGAGATCCTCACCAGCATCAACACCCGCGTGCCTCGCGTATACGGCAACCGTCTGCGCGATCGAAGTGACCAGAACCATACTTGACATGCCGAGTGGCTGGACTCGTACTTTGCGTGCGAGGTGCAAGAGCTCTTTCGACTGAACAAGCGCGGCGATTTTCTCCGTTTTGTGGAGATCGTTCTGCGCCAGAGCGGTGGCATGTTGGAGGTGACGTCGCTGGCGAAACATACGGGCGTCAGCCGCCCAACCGCCCAAGCTTGGCTTGACGTCCTTCAGATCACCCACGTCGCGTACCTCGTTCGCCCGTATGCCGAAGGTGGGCGGCGCGAAATCTTGGCTCAGCCCAAGCTGTATGGGTTCGACACCGGCTTCGTCAGTTACGCGCGTGGATGGGATGGGCTACGCCCCGAAGACTGCGGACCGCTCTGGGAGCACCTTGTCCTCGACACGCTCCGTTCGATTCCATTCGACCCCGTTCTGTTCTGGAGAGACAAGCAGCAGCGCGAGGTTGATTTCGTGCTGCCGCGGGGACGCAAGCGCGTCGACGTTGTGGAGTGCAAATGGACCGCCGACTCGTTTGACGTGCGCGGAATTGCCGCCTTCCGAGAGAACTACCCCCAAGGTCGCAATCTCATCGTTGCCCCTGACGTGACCAAGTCCTATGTGCGTAAGCACAAGCAACTTGAGCTCGAGTACGTGCCCCTGCAGCGTCTTCGGGAAACGCTCTCGATTCCCAAGTGAAAACTTCGGACAACCCCATGATCAGCCTCAAGGTGGATCTCACGCCTACCCAGAACTTCCGTCCAGGGCGATGCTGCCAGCCTCACCTTGCTCTTGACCGGCATCCACGGGGCCACCCAAACCACCATCCAGGCTCATGGTAGCTGTTCCCGTTAGCGTCTTGACGGCTGGAGTCCCGGAGGGCGAAGTCACTGTCAAAGTGGCGGTCTTGTCGCCGGCCGAGGTCGGCTTCAAGGAGACGCTGATGGTGCAAGCTCCTCCGCTCGGGAGGAGGCTTGTCGAACAGGTCTCGTCCGTGATGACGAACTCGCTGTTCGAGAGCGCGACAGTGAAGGGACCATTGGCGGTGCTTCCTGAATTGGTCAGGGTGAACGTGACAGCTGGACCGGTCGTCGCCACCGCAATCGAACCGAGATCGCCGCTGGCAGGGGTGAGAATAAGCGCGGGGCCGGGGCCACACCTCCCGAAGCAGGCGCCGCTGAGCGTGACAGAAGCTGTCAGGAAGTCGGGAGCAGGGCCGGTCACTACCAGGGTTGCGGTCTCGGAGGTTGCGGTAGCGGCCTTCTGAGTGAAGACCACGGCAATGGTGCAGGTGGCACCCGGGGCGAGTAGGTTGCAGCCCATCGCTGTGGCGGTGAAATCGGCAGCATTGGTTCCGGCGATCTTCGCGGTCACCGGTCCGACCTCGGTGTCACCCGCGTTGGCGACTTCGAACGTGATGGGCGCGCTGGACTGTCCAACGGCAGACACGAATGGCTGTGGTGAAGCCGGAGAGATCACCAAGCGGCCGCCGATTTGGACCTTGGCCGTGACCGGCACGACCGTGGACTGGCCGCCAGCGACGATGATGACGCTGTCGCTCTTGGCTCCAGTCGTGGTCGTTTGGAAGGTGATGACCACGAAGCATGACGTGCCTGCGCTAAGCGACTTTCCGCAGGTGCTGGTGCCCGCGAGGGTCAGTTCATCGCCGAGCAGGCGCACGGTCAAATCGGACAGGTCGCTGACGGCAGTGACCGTGATGGTCTGTCTGGGTGCCTGTGTGCCGGGCTGGATGCCGCCCAGGTCGATGCCGGCGGGCGAGACCGTGAGGCGACTTGCCTGGCCTGCTTCTTCCTGGAATTCGCTGCTGGCGTCGAGGCCGGCGGTGTCGGGCGGGTTGACGATGTTGGCGTCGGTGGTGGGATTGACGTACGGTTGGGCGTCGGGGTTGCTCTTCTTCGCGCTGCTGGAACAGGCGGCAGCAGCCAGAGTGAGAAAGAGGGCGGCAAGCGACGAGCGAGAAGGGCAGGGTCGTGCAAGCAAGGCTCTCATGGGCGCATCTTACGCGTGCCCGGTCGTGACGGCAGAAATTCGAGATTCCGTGCCAGTGACTCCACTTGGGGGTGGCCTACTCATCGCGGCTGCGTGCGCAACCGGGTTGTGTGCCTCCCAATCCGAGGGTACTTTGCGATACGCCTCCGTATGGTACTTTTCGCGCAATGTTCTTTCGGCGTTTCCGAAAACCCATGCATGACAGTTCCTCGCCAGGTAAGTGTCGATAGCATCACCGACGGCGGCGACGTACGCGAAGCGCGGATAGTATTATGGCCAGCGTGGGCAAGGTGAGTGCCCAGAAACCGCTGGGATGGCCAGATCCGAGCGCGCAGCCGCTTGAGGGCTTGCCGACGCTTCCGTTGTCCGGCGTCGCGGTGGCGTTGATGACCGCGGCGCACACGCTGTTGCTGGTGACGCTGGCCATGGCCAAGTCATTGCGTCCGTAGAGCGTTAGGGTGGCGCAGTACTCGCGGTCGGGTTCGAGTACGGGCTTCCAAAGCGCATAGACTGGCGAGGGCAGGCCACCATCAGGAACGTCGGCGAACGCAGCGGTCGCCGGGTCCCACAGCTGCGGCGCGCCCTCGAAGTGGGTTGTTCCGGCGAACACGAAGGTCTGGCTGCTACCGCCGGTTTTCGGCGCAAGCCTCAGGACCGAGATAACTTCCTCGGCGGGCGTGCCGGGCAGGCTGCCGTCCTGATAGTTGAGATCGATGTAGCCCTCGTACTCGCCGAACACGCAGCCGCCGGCAGCTATTTGGTCGACTGGGTAGTGAATGCGCCACAGGCGCAGGTTTTCGAGCACGGGCGCCTGCCCGGGATTCTTGTCGTAGCTGGCGGTGGTGGTGAAATGCGTGAGCTCAGTCTCGACCCTGGGTCAGGGATCACACAATCCTCACGGACCGCCCAGTGGGGGGACGATGCAGCCGAAGATGGCCTGCACCAGCGACGGGGCGCGGTTCTCTATGTCCGTGCAGGACGATCCTGTCAAAGTGATCGCCGTGTTGTCCGCGCTAACGGTCAGATCGGTCGAGAATACTCGGCTTGTGCCAATGAGGGAATTGTTGAAGTAGATCGCAAACTCGGCTTCGGCGTGATCGTATGGGGGCAGAGCGAAAGTGCAGGTGGGAACGGTTGCGGTAGTCGAATCGTAGATAGTCACGACGGCGTGATCACTGATCTTGCATCTGCAATCGAGCGTGACGGCACCGGAGTCGGCGTCGACCTTGGCCGGCTGTATTTCGCACCCCGGGGCCACTCCGGCCGTCGCCACGTCGGCACCAGCCTGCGGTTCGCCGGAGCCGTCAGCCCCCGAATCCATCCGCGGACTCGGGCCAGCGTGTTTGGACGCGCACCCGACACCAAGCAAGCACACCAAAGCAAGCCTATTCATGCTTCAATTCTGCGCTCGCTGGTGCCTCGGCAGCAAGGCCAACCCTCCGCGCTCCGTGCCCGGCATCACGAGGGCGTGAGCCAGAACCCTTTGCGGTGGTAGCCCGTGCCCTACCTTCATCATCGTGACGTCGTGCCGTTCTCGGCTTAATGTGCGGACCAGGCGGCGGCGTCCTTTCTGGATACTATCGAACTCATTCGCACTATGCTCGGCGCGACCATGAATGCCATCCAACCTCCCGCGGGTCTCGGGGTCGTCGCGATGGTCCTCGCGGGTATGGTGGGCGGTGTTGCGTGCCACGAAAGAACGGCCGCGAAGGCCTTGGTCGCGAGCGTAGGGGCGGCACCACAGGCGCCCGCGGCTTCAGTGCGCCCTGTACCGGTCGCGGCGGCGGCCAAACCCGAGTGCGTCGCGTGCGCGATGGAGGACATGCGGCTGGCGGCGCACAAGGATCAGGTCGTGGTCAGCGCGCGCTACCTTGGACTCAAGGAGCGCTGGGTCGACGAGCATCGCACGAACCGGCGCTGCACTCGGGACGCGGAGGTCATCGGGATCGTGCGCTTCGCCCTGGTCGGCGAGAATCCTTGGCGCGACGAATTCACGGCTCCGCCCTCGCGCCGGGATGTGGCCAAGATGATGGAGCTGGATTTGCCCTGTCCGGAATTGTCGCGCCCGCAGTACGCGAAATTGTACCAGTACGATCCGGATGACAGCGAAAGGGACGGCTTGGGGCACGCGCCGGTGTTGCGGCCAGGCCAGCTGTACCGGTTGACCTTCGTCAGAAGCACCGACATTGCCATGCGGGAGCCCAGCCACCCGAATGACAGCCGGCCGGTGCTGACCCTTGTTGCTGTCAATCCGGGCCGACCATGACAACCCTTCCTTCCACGACCGGCGTCTCCTGTCTGGCGATGGTGATAGTGCTGCTCGCCGGTCTTGGGTCGGGCTGTGGCGGGGCAGAGCTGCGCGCGGGCAAGCTGGGCGCCGAAGAGGAGGGCAAGGCGACCTACTACTCGCCGCGCTTGGCAGGGCACCGGACGGCCAACGGCGAACGCTACGATCCTTCGCGCTTCACGGCCGCGCACCCGAGCCTGCCTTTCGCGACGTGGGTGCAGGTGACCCGGCTGGATGGCAGCGGACGCACGGTTATGGTGCGCATCAATGATCGCTGCGCTGGCGGCAAGAAGATTGTCGACTTGTCCGAGGCCGCCGCACGCCAGCTCGACATGATTAGGGCAGGGAGCGTGCGCGTGCGGATCCAGGTCGTAATTGCGCCGCGGCGAGAATGATTCCTGCCCGCGCTTCGCGGGGCTACTTTCCCTTGAGTTTTCCCAGCCCCGCAAACGGGTTGTTGAACGGCCGACTCGGCTGCGGGGGCGCGGCGGGCGGGCGAGGGCCGCGATTGGGTCCGCTGCTGCGACGGTCTTGATCGCTCGGCCGCGGGCCGCGGGCCACGTCGCTGCTCGATCCCGATTTCATCGAAAGCGCGATCTGTTGCTTGTCGAGCTTCACGTCGAGCACGCGCACGCTCACGCGGTCGCCCGCGCTGACCACTTCGCGTGGATCCTTTACGAAGCGATCGGCGAGCTGGGAGATGTGCACCAGTCCATCCTGATGCACGCCAATGTCGACGAAGGCGCCGAAGTTGGTCACGTTGGTGACAATGCCGGGACAAACCATGCCCGGTTGCAGGTCGTTCAAGGTGTGAATGTCCTGGCGGAAGGAGAATGGAATAAAAGATTCGCGCGGGTCGCGGCCGGGCTTTTCCAGCTCTTTCACCACGTCGGCGAAGGTGAAGGTGCCTAGCTCTTTCTCCAGGTCGCGCGCGTTCTTCACAAGTTGCACGCCAGCGCCCAGCAAGCCAGCGACCGGCACGCGAAGGCGCTCGGCGAGCTTTTCCAGGACGCCGTAGCGCTCGGGGTGGACGCCGGTGTTGTCGAGCGGGTGCTCGGCCTCGGAGATGCGCAAGAAACCCGCGGCTTGTTCGAACACCTTGGCCGAAAAGCGCGGCACTTCAAGCAGCGACGTGCGCGAGCGGAAGATGCCCTTCTTGCCGCGGTAGTCGACGATGGCCTTGGCCAGACCTGGCCCGATGCCGGAGACATGAGCCAGCAGGTGGTACGAGGCGGTGTTGAGGTTCACGCCGACCTGGTTCACGCAGGAATCCACGACGGCATCCAGGCTTTTTTGCAGGGCCGTCGGCGAAACGTCGTGCTGGTACTGGCCCACGCCGATGCTCTTGGGGTCAACCTTCACCAGTTCCGCTAGCGGGTCTTGCAGGCGCCGCGCGATGGAAATGGCGCCGCGGATGGTGAGATCCAGATCGGGGAATTCCTCGCGCGCGACATCGCTGGCGCTGTACACGCTGGCGCCTGATTCGCTGACCATGACCACCGGCACCTTCAGCCCAACACTGTCCATGGCGTCGCGGATAAGCGCCTCGGTCTCGCGGCCAGCGGTTCCGTTGCCCACGGCGATGGCGCGAATACCGCCTTTCTTGACCAGCTCGGCCAGTAGCGTGACCGCGCCGGTTTTCCCGCCGGCCGATTCGAGGTGCATCACTGTGCTGCCCACGTACTTGCCCGAGTCGTCGACCACGGCCAGCTTGCAGCCGGTGCGCAAGCCGGGATCCACGCCTAGCACGGCCTTGGGCCCAAAGGGCGCCGAGAGCAGCAGCTTGCGCACGTTCTCGGCGAAGACTTTGATCGCGGCCTCGTCGGCCACCTCGCGCAGGGCCTTGTGCACTTCGTTTTCGATGGCCGGCACCACGTGGGCACGCAGGGCGAAGCGCGCCGCTTTCTTCAGCAGAGGCGCGCCCTCGAAATCCGGCTTGGTGCAGGCGGCGGCTTCGAACATGTGCAGCAGCTCTTCCGCCAGGGGATCGACGGGAGCGCGCGGTTTGGCCGCAAGTTCGGACGCTACGGCCGGCTCGGGCGGCGTCGGGCCACCCAGGTGCAGGGTCAATTCCTCCTCCATCCAGCCGCGCCGCATGGCCAGGTAGCGATGGGAATTCTCCGGCTTGAGCAGCTCGCGCACGGGCTCTTCGTAGCTAAAGTAGTTCTCGAACTTGCTTGGCGACTTGGCCTTCTCGCCGCGGGCGGTTTTGGTGAAACCTTCGTGCATATAGCGGGTGCGCGTGGTGCTGCGCAGGTCGGCGTCCTCCGACAGGCGCTCGATGAGGATCTCGACCGCCCCGGCCAAGGCCGCGTCGGTGTCCGGGATCTTCTTCTCCTCGTCGATGAATGCGCTGGCGTGGCTGTCCGGCGTCTCCCCGGCCCCTGGCGTGGCCAGGCCGTGGGCGCAGTCCCACAGCCAGTTGGCCAGTGGTTCCAGCCCCGCCTCACGCGCAATGACCGCCTTGGTCTTGCGCTTCTGTTTGTAGGGCAGATAGAGATCTTCCAGCGCCGCCAGGTCGTAGGTCGCTTGCAGTTTGTCGCGCAGCTCGTCTGTCAGCTTCCCCTGGCGGGTGATTTCTTCCACGATGAAGGTCTGGCGCTTGAGAATGCTGTCCCAGGTTTCCTTGCCGTCTATGACAGCGCGGATCTCGACCTCGTCGAGAGCGCCGCTTTGCTCTTTGCGGTAGCGCGCGATGAAGGGCACGGTGGCGCCCTCTTCGGTGAGGCGAAGGACAGCGGCCACGCCTTGTGCAGGGATCTTAGGGTGCGCCGCCGCGAGCCAGGATTCGAAAGTGACCTGAGCCATGGACCGCCACCCTACCGAAAAGATGTCAGCAGTCCAGGCTTGATCTTCCAGCGAAAGATCGCGTAGGTGTCGGCGGGCTTTGCCCGACGGCACCTCTCGCGGGAGTTCGAAAGAACCCTCTCAGGGTTCTTTCCTAGAAGATTGGATCAGCCGGGTTCAATGGCAGAATGGTCGCCTTCATGAACCATGCTCTTCACACCGATCTTGCTTCCGCGCTCTTGCGCGAGCTTTCCGATACCTGGCGTGAGATCAACGCCAACCATTTTCGTGGGCGCATGCGGCCGCCGGTGCTGGCGCTTTCCGAGGTGGGCAGCCGCCTCGGCCAGTGGAATGGCGCCACGCGCACCTTGTCCATCGACGGCGCGCTGGTGTTCGACAAGCCCTGGAGCGTGGTGCGCGAGGTGCTGAAGCACGAGGTGGCTCACCAATTCGTCGACGAGATCTTGAAGATCCACGACCAGGCCGCCCACGGTCCGGCCTTTGAAGATGTGTGCCGCCGCTTCGGTATCGATGCGCGCGCCACCGGCTTGCCAGCAGTGCCCGCGGGCAGCGAGGGTGGCAGTCCCGTGTTGCGCCGGATTGCGCGCCTGCTTGCTCTGGCCGAAAGTCCCAACGTACACGAGGCCGAGGCGGCCATGAAGACGGCGCATCGCCTGATGCTCAAGCACAACATCGACGCCAAGGTGACGGCGGCCAGCGAGGGCTACGCCTTCGTGCATCTGGGCGTGCCGCGCCGGCGGGTAGAAGCGGCCGAGCACGTCCTCGCGGGGCTGCTGACGCGCCACTTTTTCGTCGAGGCCATTTGGGTGCCGTCGTACCTGGCCAAAGAGGCGCGCAGCGGGCGCGTGCTCGAACTGTGCGGCAGCCTGTCGAATCTCGAGGTTGCGTCCTACGTCCACGCGTTCTTGCTCGAAACCGCCGAACGTCTGTGGCGCGAACACAAGCGCCAGCACCGCATCGACAGCGACAAAGAGCGCCGGCGTTTCCAGACTGGCGTGATGAGCGGCTTCGACGAGAAGCTCAAGACGAGCACGAAAGAGGATCGACGCGAGGGCCTTATCTGGATCGGCGATCCGGGCTTGGAGAATTTTCTGCACCAGCGCTACCCGCGCCGAACCGGCGGCAGCGGCATCGGCGTGCGTCTGACCGCGGCCTACGAACACGGCCGCGAGGCTGGCCGCAACATCGTGCTCCACAAACCAGTGAAAGAGGGCAGTTCGCGCGGCAGGTTGCTCGGGCCTATCAGATAGGCCGAGGACACAGAGGCCGGAGACGAGGGCACAGAGGTTGGAAACCCAGCCGCTGCGCTCTCTGTCTTCTCTGTGCTCTCCTTCGCGAATGCAGCTAGTATCACCGGCACCCGCATGATGACCAATCCCGCCTGTGCACCGATTCGAGGCCTGACATGAGCGAAGCAGGGCAAGGGCGCGTGCTCCTAGTCGACGACGACAGTAGCTTTCTCGAGGTCATGGCTTTTCTGCTCGAAGAAGACGGCTACGAGGTCGTGCGCGCCAGCAACGGCCAGGATGCCTTCGAGCGTTTGCAGTCAGGGCCGTTCCCCGTGATGGTGACGGATTTGAAGATGCCCGGCTTCGACGGGCTGACCCTGCTCAAGAAGGCGCACGGCCTGGATCCGAATCTACTGGTCATCGTGACCACCGCGTTCGGCGACATGGCCACCGCGGTGGCGGCCATGAAGGCCGGTGCGTTCGACTTTCTGCCCAAACCCTGCGACCGCGACCACTTCAAGCTGACGGTGCGGCGCGCACTCGAGCACGCTCGCCTGCGCTGGGAAGTCGGCGAGTTGCGCGGCGGCAGCGAGGGCAAGACCTTGGTCTTCGCCGCGCAGAACATGGCCGAGCTGGTCGCCGTGGCCGAGCGCGTGGCCGCGGCGGACGCGACGATTTTGATTCAGGGGGAAAGCGGAACCGGCAAAGAACTCTTGGCGCGGCGGATCCACATGGCAAGTCCGCGCGCGGCGGGCGCGTTCGTGGCGGTCAACTGCGGGGCGATCCCGCGCGATCTTTTGGAATCCGAGCTTTTCGGTCACACCAAGGGTGCCTTTACCGGCGCGACCAGCGATCGCAAGGGCCGCTTCGTGCAGGCCGACAAGGGGACGCTCTTTCTCGACGAGATCGCCGAGTTGCCGCTGGACCTGCAAACCCGCCTTCTGCGCGTGTTGCAAGAGAAGACACTCGAACCCGTGGGCAGCGAGCGATCGATCCAGCTCAACGTGCGCGTGTTGGCCGCGACCAACCAGGCGCTGGAAGAGCGGGTGAAGGCAGGGCAGTTTCGCCAAGATCTCTACTACCGATTGAACGTCGTGCCGTTGCACATTCCGCCGCTGCGCGAGCGCAAGGAAGACATCTTGCCGCTGGCCCGGCATTTTCTGGCCAAGCACAGCGGCGGCCGGGAATGGCAGATTCCCCTCGCGACAGCGGAGCGGCTGGTGCACATGCCGTGGCCGGGCAATGTGCGTGAACTTGAGAATTTGTGCCAGCGCGCCGCGCTTCTGGCCGAAGAACCAGTCCTGTCAGACGAATTCCTGACCGCGAACCCGGCGCCAGCGACCGCGCAGCCACGCCTCGCTCTCGATGGGATCGAACTACCGGCAGACGGCGTGTCGCTCGTGGATCTTGAACGCGCCATCCTGGTTCGCGCCCTGGAAATGAACGACTACAACCAAAGCTCGACCGCGCGCTTCCTGCGCATCCCGCGCCACATTCTGCTCTACCGCATGCAGAAATTCGAAATTCCGGCCAAGGGCAAGGCATGAGTGGCCGGTTGAAGCTTGCGTGGACGATTTCGGGACGGGCGCTGGTATTCATCTGGTTGCCGGTGCTGGCCGTGACGGTCGCGCACTTCGGGACGCCGATGGAGCACGAGTGGCTGCACGACGTGCTTCGCCGCCTGTACTACATCCCGATCATCGTGGGGGCGTTTCTCTTCGGTCTGCGCGGCGCTTTGCTGACATCGCTGGTGGTGACGGTTCTCTACCTTCCGCACGCCTTCTGGATGACTGGCCCGCACGCACACCACCACGGCATGATCCACGCCGATCCGACGGGCACGGCGAACAAGATTCTGGAATTGGTGCTCTACAATGTCGTGGCGCTGGTCACCGGCCTTCTGGTCGAGAAAGAGCAGCGCGCCCGCCGCGATGTCGAACAGAAGATCGTGGAAATGCAGGCCATGGAGCAGCAACTGGTGCGCGCTGGCCGCCTGCAGGCCTTGGGCGAGATGACCGCCGGCCTGGCCCACGAGATCAAGAATCCGCTCGCTTCCTTGAAGGCGTCATCAGCCATTATCGCCGATGAGATACCCGAAACCTCTCCGCGGCGGAAAATGGTGGTCATCCTGCAAAAGGAAATCGATCGCCTGGCGGCGTTGCTAGAGCGGTTCCTCGCCTTTGCGCGGCCAGGCAGGTTGACCCTGGCGGAAGTCAGTTTGTCGCACGCGGTGGAACATGCGGTCGCTTTGGTCAAGCCGCAGGCGGATGTGCGGCACGTGGCTCTCCGGGTGGACGTGCAAGGCCCTGGGCTGACGATTCAAGGCGATCCCGACAAACTGGCGCAGATCCTGATCAACGTGCTGCTCAATGCGGTGCAATTCACTCCTGAATTGGGCCAGGTCGAGGTCCAAGTCGGGGAGCGTGTGTTGCCCCACGGCAGCTTCGCTGTGGTCGGCATCTTGGACCAGGGACCAGGCATCCAGGAATCCGACCGGGAGCGCATCTTCGATCCCTTTTTCTCCACCCGCGCAAGCGGCACCGGGCTCGGACTCTCGATCGCCAGCCGCCTGATCGACGAGCACCACGGCTACATCGAGGTGAAGAACCGACAGGGAGGAGGCGCCGAATTTCTCCTCTTCTTTCCGCTTGCGGCCGCTGGGTGAAACCTTCTGTCTCCTGCGGATTCTAAATAGTCAGGAGCATTTAGCCATGGCACCTACAGCCCTTTCCGATGCGATGTTTAAAGAGCAAATCAAGACAGGAATAGTCCTGGTGGACTTCTGGGCACCCTGGTGCGGACCTTGCCGCGCCTTTGCTCCCATCTTCGAGAAGGCGGCTGGCGAGAACCCCGACGTTGCATTTGGCAAAGTGAACACCGAGGAGGAGGCAGATCTTGCGATCGAATACGGAATTCAAGCGATTCCGACCCTGATGGCTTTTCGCGACGGTTTGCTGGTCTTTGAGCAGGCGGGGGCATTGCCTGGGCACGCCCTGCAGAAACTCATCGACCAGATCAAGTCGCTCGACATGGAAAAGGTTCGAAGCGAGGCCCACGCCGCCGCGTCGTAGTCTTGCCAAGCTAGTGCGTAGCAGTAGCTGGCCCATACATGCGGACTTGGGGTATGACTTCTGTCGCTGGGATCTTCCAGTGTGCGGATGACTTGACTCATGACCGATGCCAAGGGCGAGGGCGGAACGACCGCCGACGTGAACGACGCGGTTGCGCGGGCGCGAGCGGCTCAACCTGGTTGGGCGAGCCTGCCCTGGCGCGAGCGTGGATGCCTGATGCGCAGGCTGGCGGCGAGGGCGCGAGCCGACGAGGAGCTGGCGCAACTTATCTCGTCGGAGGCCGGCAAGCCGTTGTTTGAGGCTGTCGGGTTCGAAATCGCCTATTTGTGTGAGGTGACACGCTTTCTTTCCGGATCGGCGGGTCGCGGCGCGCTTGCCGAAACTCGGCGTGCGTCTCTGATTTTTCCGCACAAGCGGGCAAGGGTGACCTGGCAGCCCCACGGCGTGGTGGCGGTCATTGGCCCCTGGAATTTTCCCCTGCTCAACAACTTCGGCGATGCGGTGGCGCCCCTTCTGGCTGGCAACAGCGTGCTGCTCAAGCCGTCACCGCACACGCCGACGACCTCGCGCCGCTTGCAAATCCTGTGGCATGAATGTGGATTGCCAGAAGGAGTCTTTCAGGTCGTCGAGGGCGGCGCCGAAACCAGCAACGCACTGGTGGATGCCTGCGACATGGTGTTCTTCACCGGAAGCCTGGCCGCAGGACGTCAGGTGGCCGCGCGTGCGGGGGATCGGTTGATTCCATGCGTGGCCGAACTTGGCGGCAAGTCGGCCATGATCGTCCTTGCCGACGCCGATCTGCGCGCCGCCGCCCACGCCGCGGTGTGGGGCGCCTTTGCCGGGGCGGGGCAGGTTTGCATCCGCGTCGAGCGCGCCTTGGTCGAGGAGGCAGTCGCCGAGGAATTCACCCGCCGGGTGGTCGAGGAAACCGCCAAACTGCGCCTTGGCAACGGCGGGGACGTGGATGTGGGACCGGTCATGCTGCAAGAGCAGGTGGAGCGATGCGAGCGGTTGGTGGCGGATGCCATCGCCCGGGGGGCACGGGTGGTTGCTGGCGGAGAAAGGCGACAGGACTTGTCCGGTTTGTTCTTTTCCCCCACGGTTTTGGACGGTGTTCCGCCTGAAGCCAAGGTGGCGTGCGAAGAGACCTTTGGCCCCATCTTGCCCATCGTGCGCGTGGCTGACGCCGAGAATGCCATCCGTTTGACCAATGCCTCGCACCTGGGTCTGTCGGGCAGCGTTTGGTCGCGCGACCAGACACGCGCTCTCGCGGTGGCGCGCAGGCTCGAAACCGGGAGCGTTTGTCTAAACGATGTCCTGGTGAACTACTTCTTTGTCAGCGCGCCTCTCGGCGGCATCAAGAACAGTGGTCTCGGCTTCCGCCATGGCGCCGAGTCGTTGCGGCAGTTCTGCACGCCGCGAACCATCGTCGAGGATCGCCCCATGTTCGGTCCCATCGCGAACTGGCTTCGCGCTCAACTCGGCTTTCCCTACCGCCCGAGCGTGCTCAAAATCCTGCGCCGGCTGCTCAAGGTGATCTACCGATGACGAACGAGTCCGCCGCAGCCCAAGATGCGACCGCGACACGGTACGATTTCATCATAGTTGGCTCAGGTTTCGGCGGCAGTGTGTCGGCCCTGCGTCTGGCGGAGAAGGGATACAGCGTTCTCGTCGTGGAGGAAGGAAGGCGCTGGCGTTCGCTGGATTTTCCCAAGAGCAACTGGAATGTGCGCAAGTCCTTGTGGCTGCCCCGGCTTGGTTGCCACGGAATCCAGCGCCTCGATTGGCTGGGCGACGTTCTAGTGCTGGGTGGCGCCGGCGTAGGGGGCGGGTCGTTGGGGTATGCCAACACATTGATCGTTCCGCCCGCCGACGCCTTCACCCAGGGCTGGCCAAGCGGCGCGGGGATGCGGGAAAAGCTCGCCCCTTACTATGAAACAGCCCGACGGATGCTCGGCGCGACGGCACCACCCGCAACCTGGCCCGCCGAAGAACACCTGCGCGCATTTGCCCGCTCGCTCGGGCGGGAAGCGCACTTTTCGCAGCCCGAGGTTGGTGTGCTCTTTGGCGCCGAGGGCGGCCAGGAGATGTCTGATCCCTATTTCAATGGACAAGGCCCAGCGCGCGCCACTTGCCGCCTGTGCGGAGGGTGCATGGTTGGTTGCCGCCACAATGCCAAGAACACCCTCGACAAGAACTATCTCTATCTCGCCGAGAAACTCGGCGCTCGCGTTTTGCCCGAGACCCGGGCAAGCCTGATCGAGCCCGACGGGGAAGGCGGCTACTTCGTGCACACACGGCGGTCGCTGGGATGGTTCTCGCGATCGCAGACGCGCCTGCACGGCCAGAATGTCATCTTGGCCGCGGGGGCGCTTGGCAGCGTCGATCTGCTGCTCGCGTGCCGAGAGCACGGCAGCCTGCCCAATCTGTCCGCTGCCCTCGGGAAATACACGCGCACCAACAGCGAGATCATCGCCGGCGCGCGCAGCCGCACGGCACGCGTGGATCATTCGCAAGGCATTGCCATCGCCAGCGACATACAGGCCGACGCGGAAACTCATATTCAGATCGTGCGCTATCCCGCGGGATCGGATGTGATGGGTCTTTTGGGAACGCTGGCCGTGGCCGGCGGTGGCCGTGTCCCGCGCGCCCTGCGCTGGCTGGGCCGGTGTCTGCGCCACCCCCTCGATTTCCTGCGCAACGCGATCCCCATCGGTTGGGCCAAACGGACTGTGGTGGTGCTGGTGATGCAGTCGCTGGACAACGCCCTCACGCTGGTGCGCAAGCGGCGCTGGCTGCTTGGCCGCAACCTTCGCACCCGGCGGGCCGTGGGTGCTCCCCCGATCCCAACCTACTCGCCGCTGGCCAATCAGGCGGCCAAGTTTGTCGCCGACCGCATGGATGGGTTCGCGCTCAATGCCATCAACGAGGTTCTCCTCGGCGTCCCCATCACCGCTCACATCCTGGGCGGTGCGCGCATGGCGGAAACGCCGGAGCAAGGCGTGGTCGACGAGGGCTGCCGGGTGTTTGGCCATCCTGGCCTGTGGGTCGTCGACGGCGCGGTGATTCCGGCCAACCTGGGCGCCAACCCCAGCCTGACCATCACCGCGGTGGCGGAATATGCCATGTCGCTCATCCCGGAGAAGAGGCACGACATGACCGGGAAGGGTGTTTTTTCAGCCAAGGAAAGTCCCGGCACTTGAAAGCCCCCGCGCAAAACGATGCTATGTTTGCCACGCCACGCGCCCAGCCCTGCACGCGGGCATTTTGGCCACGCAGAGATCTTGGATGACTGACATCGACGAGACTACCCGAGCAATCCTAGAGCGATTTCACTTCGATGAGGCCGTGCTCGAGAGAATGCGCGTTGCCCTTTCCGGCAAGGCGGGCGAGGCGGGGTCTGGACGCCTTTCCGGTTCCGTGACCATCCCAGGCGTCGAGGATCTGGTCAAGCTTTCGCCACGAGACTCGGAGGAAGGCAAGGCACTGACGGCCATTGGCCACGCGGCCCTGGCCAGAGGCGAAGTCGGCGTGGTAGTTCTCGCAGGAGGCATGGCTACCCGCTTTGGCGGAGGCGTGAAGGCGGTGGTCGAGGTGGTGCCGGGGCACTCATTCCTTCGTCTGAAGTTGGAGGAGATTCATCTGGCCGCGGTAGACGCCGAATGCACGATTCCGGTGTTTCTCATGACGAGTTTCGCCACCAGCGACGAGGTTCGGAGCGCGGTGGGCGATGTGATTCGTCCTCAAATGCCGATCGAAATCCTCGAACAGTCGGTGACGATGAGGCTCACCCAAACCGGCGGCGTTTTCAAGGATGCTTCGGGGAAGCCTTCCCTCTGCGCAACAGGGCACGGCGATCTGTTGCCCACGTTGCGGGCTTCGGGGGCACTTGCCTCCTTTCGCAAGTCCGGCGGGCGGATGCTCATGGTTTCCAATGTCGACAATCTGGCCGCGACGCTCGACCCGCGCGTGATCGGAGCGCACTGCCGCGGCGGCAAGGGACTGACCGTCGAGATCGTAGGCAAGGAGCGTGGCGACCGTGGGGGGATTCCCGCCCGGGTTGATGGTCAGTTGCAAATCGTCGAGGAATTTCGACTTCCGGCGGGATTCGACAGCAGCCAGGTTCCATATTTCAATACCAATACCTTCCTATTCGATGCTGAGTCGATCGATCGGGAATTCGACCTCGATTGGTTCCCGGTGCTTCGCAAAGTCGACGGGCACGACACCATTCAGGCCGAACGCCTGCTGGGTCAGATCACCGCCTTTCTGCCCACACAGTTTCTGGTCGTGGAACGTCACGGTCCAGACGGGCGATTCCTACCGGTAAAGGATCGTCATGAACTGGACGTGCGCAAACGCGAGATCCAGGCGCTTCTCGAAGGATTGGGCATTCACGACGGCATCCATTTTCCGTAGCAGGTCCCCGGCCAGCTTCACGGACTACGACCTCGCCGCGAGCCACAAATTCATTTCTCCCAGGTTGTGCCGTGCCTCGATGCACGTGTGTTCCGGGATCTGAACGCCCCTCGCATTGATGCGGCCCTGCTCAAACGATCTTTGACCCTAAGATGAGCCGAACGCGAACGATGTGTCACAGCACCTATGTCTTCTTCATCATGGTCCACGGCCGACGCCGATCCGGCCGCCCCAAACTCCATGTCAAACAAGGCCCAAAGCTACACACGAAGAGGGAAGTTCAAACCCTAGCAGTTGAGGACAACCATGCCCACCATGCGACACTTTTCACTGTTCCCATTGTTCACACTTGTCGGTCTGATGGCCTGCTCGGGAAGCAGTTCCGGGCCACAGCAAGGTGGTGTCGGAGGGACGCAAGCGTCTACCGGCGGACAAACCACCGGCGCCGGAGGGACTGCGGGTGCGCAACCGACAGCCGGCACGCCGACAGGGGGCATGGCGTCTCCTGCTGGCGGAACAACGGTTCCGGTGACGACGTCGGCAACGGGCGGAACAACGACTCCGGTGACGACGTCGGCAACGGGCGGAACAACGACTCCGGTGACGACGTCGGCGACCGGCGGAACCACAGTCCCGGTGACGACTTCTTCGGGTGGCGCACCGGCCACGGGTGGCAGCGTTAGGCTTGGCGGCACCACGGCCATGGGCGGAACCTCTGCAGGCGGTCGTACCACGGCCAGCGGTGGCGCTGCGGCCGGAGGAACCACTGGCACAGCGGGGACATCGGGCTCGACCGGTGGCGGGACGGCAGGCGCGGGCGGGGCGCCAGCACCAGGGGAGATCCCGGCGGGATATCCCACGCCGACCGCGGACAACTACGCCAAGTGCAAATCGTCGACCGCATCCGGCGGCCTCTGTCCCGGCGGCGGCGCTGGGCCAGCCTGCATCGAATGTCACTTTGGAGGTTCGGCGGGGAACTATGCCGTGACGGTCACTCTCGGCGGTGCCGCCGCCAGCCAAACCTATGTGAGTGCGGAAGCAAACCGGGGCCTGCTCAAACCGGTGACCATCGCTGCTGGCCAATCCCAGACGTACGCCTTTGTGGTCAACGTCCGAACCAAGGAGAGCGAGCCGGCGGAGTCAGTGAGCGCCGGCACGCCGGGGCTGGACATGTACTTCTCCGGTCCGACCGCAACTCCCCCGGCGGTCAGCGCCATCGGTTATGCCTTGGTCACCGCGGCTACGAAACCCATCATGGTGTGGATCGCCGGCGACTCCACAACATGCGACCAACCGGGTTCCGGCTTTGGCGGCTGGGGCCAGATGTTTCCCGAGAATTTCAATGCTCCCATTGGGATCGCCAACTATGCCGATAGCGGGGAAAGCTCTTCGTCGTTCTACGGGAACTCACTGTTGTGGGGAGCCATCAAATCGCAATGGAGCGCGGGCGACTGGGTGTTCATCCAATTCGGTCACAACGACAAAGGGGTGGCGGATGCCACGGTCCAGACAAACCTCGAGAAATATGTAACCGACGCCCAAGCCGCGAAGGTCAACGCCATCCTGGTTTCTCCTCCCGCTCGCGTCAGTAGCATTCCGATAGGCGATCAATCCAGCCTGCACGCGGTGTCGGCGTCAGGAGCCGCGAAGGACAAAGGCGTGCCCTTCGTCGACCTCACGGCCCTTTCGACCGCTTGGTACGATGGTCTAGGTCTCGACGCCACTGCGGTCAAGGCGAAGTACCACGCGGGGGGAACAGACGTAACCCACACCAACATCGCAGGCGCGGAGGGGCTCGCGGATCTGGTGGCCGGCGAAATCAAGAAGCAGAACATCGCCGGACTGGTGGAGTACATGAGGTAGGCCGACCGCGCAATCGCCCCCAGAGTCCGCCTGCTTTCGAACTCTGCAAACGACCTCGCGCGCAGACCTATCCCCCTGCGACCACCAGCGGATCGTCGAAGAAGTAGCCGCCGCTCGCATTGCCGAAGAAGATCCTGCTGGCCGAGGTGTACAAGAACGGGGCGGCGATCCGGAGGTCGGGGACCGTCACGATGATCGCTGTATCGAGGATTTCGAAAGTGGTCTGGCTACCGGTCTTGCGAATCTGAGCGGTGAAGGTGCCTCCTTGGGCGCTGGGCAGGGAGCCGACGCCCTGATTGGAATAGGTCCAGTGAAAGTAGCCCACGTCATGCGCCATCACGTCTACGTCCCACCCGACGCCGAAACCAGTCGTGCCCTGGTGGATGCGGAAGTTGAGACTGTTGCGGGGCTCGTTGTAGAAAGAGCTGTCCGGTACTGCCTCGCCCAGGCCAATGAAGATGATGTCGTCGGGCGCATTGGCGGGTGTGTGGAACGTGATCTGGCACGTCCAATCACTGGATACGAAGTCGGATTGCGCGGTCTTCATGTAGTGTCGATTGCTGCTTTGGCCGGGCTCGTTCCCGGTTCGCCGGATCCCGCCACTGTCGATTTGAAATGCGCCGTCGGCATCCACCAGGACGAGATCTAGCCCAGTCGCTTCGGAATCGCCGTTCCACCCGGAGTCATCGCCCCACCCGGAGTCGGCGTTCCACTTGGCGTCCACGTCCCGCTTCGAGTCGCCGCGCATTGGTGTCGCGCAACCACCCAGCGAGAGGACCAGGAGGACGATGCCGCACGGAATTCTATTCTGCATGAGGACCGAGTCGCCGACGTGGGTTAGCACAGGATAGGACTGTACCTGATGTGCGGCGCGCAGTCATCTTGGCTGCGGTTCGCGATCCGGAAAACCCTTTCTTTCCGGCCTCTGCGACCTCGGTGCCTCTGTGTTGAAGAACTAGATCAGCGTTCATGATTCTGGAACACCGTTGGAGGATCGCTAGATTTCTCGTGTATTGAGCCCGATCCGGAATCACGAACGGTGATTTAGTGCGGCGAGGTTCTGTTCGCCGCTTCGACTTGCGCTGCTGCCCAGGCCCGGCGGTCTTGCATTGGCTTCAGCTCGGCCGCGCTCTCGGCCTTGGATTTCGCTATTTCCGAGTCGGCGGCGGTGAGTTCTCGCTGGGCGGCCTCGCGGTCGACGTCTTTGCCATTCTCGCCGCGGTTGACCAGGACCTCGATCTTGTCGCCGTCGCTGACGCGTGCAACTTGCAGGATGCCGTCGCCCACGGCCAGGTACTTGTTTCCGTCCTTGCCACGGTAGCTGAGCACGCCCGGTTTGAGCACGGACATGAAGGGAATGTGCCCGGCCAAAACGCCGAACTCACCGAGCGCGCCGGGCGCAACGATCTCGTCAGCCTCGACCTGAACCAGGTAGCCGCGCGGGGTTGTGACCGTCAGATGCATGGGTTGTCCGTCAACCTCTTGTTAACTTTCCTTGGCCATCTTCTCGGCGCGGGCGCGGACGTCGTCGATGCCGCCCATCATGAAGAACGCCTGCTCGGGAATGTCGTCGCACTTGCCGTCGATGATCTCCTTGAACCCGCGCACGGTGTCCTTGATCTCGACGTACTTGCCCTGCTGGCCGGTGAAGGTCTCGGCCACGTGGAAGGGCTGCGACAGGAAACGCTGGATTTTACGGGCGCGCGAGACGGTCAGCTTGTCGTCCTCGGAAAGTTCGTCCATGCCAAGGATGGCGATGATGTCGACCAGTTCTTTGTAGCGCTGTAGAACCTTCTGTACCTGGCGCGCCACCTGGTAGTGCTCGGCGCCGACTACATCGGGCGACAGAATCGTCGAGGTCGAATCCAGCGGATCCACGGCAGGATAAATACCGATGGCCGCGATGTCGCGCGAAAGAACGGTGGTTGCATCCAAGTGGGCGAACGCGGTTGCAGGCGCGGGATCCGTCAAGTCGTCGGCGGGCACGTAGATGGCCTGCACCGAGGTGATGGAGCCCTTGTTGGTCGAGGTGATGCGCTCTTGCAGAATGCCCATCTCGGTCGACAGCGTGGGCTGGTAGCCGACGGCCGACGGAATGCGGCCGAGGAGCGCGGACACTTCCGAACCCGCCTGGGTGAAGCGGAAGATGTTGTCGATGAAGAGCATCACGTCCTGGCCTTCTTCGTCGCGGAAGTATTCGGCGACGGTCAGCGCGGACAGACCGACGCGCATGCGCGCTCCCGGCGGCTCGTTCATTTGTCCGTAGATGAGCGCGGCCTTGGAAATGACCGGCTCGCCCGTGGACAGCTTGGAATGGGTCATTTCATCGTACAAATCGCGGCCCTCGCGCGTGCGTTCGCCGACGCCGGCGAACACCGAGTAGCCACCGTGCTTCTTGGCCACGTTGTTGATGAGCTCGAGGATGACGACGGTCTTGCCCACGCCGGCGCCGCCGAAGAGGCCAATCTTGCCGCCCCGGCGATAGGGCGCGAGCAGGTCGACGACCTTGATGCCGGTCTCGAACATCTCGATTTTCACGGACTGCTCGACGAACTTGGGCGCGGGGCGATGGATGGGTAGGAACTTGGTGGCGCCGACCGGTCCGCGCTCGTCCACGGGTTTGCCCACGACGTTGATGATGCGGCCGAGGACCTCTTTGCCCACCGGCATACTGATGGGGCCGCCGGTGTTCTTGACCGGCATGCCGCGCACGAGCCCGTCGGTCGAGTCCATGGACACGCAGCGCACGGTGCGCTCGCCCAGGTGTTGTGCCACCTCGACGATCAAATTGTCGGGCTGGTCGTCGATGGCCGGGTTGGAGAGCGAAAGCGCGGTGTTGATCTCGGGCAGGTCGGCGCCGCCAAACTCAACGTCCACCACCGGTCCGATGACCTGAACGATTCTGCCTTGGGTTGCTGTGACTGGGGTGCTCATGGTTTCAAACCTCTGGGGTCGCGACTAGCCCTTGAGTGCTTCTGCGCCGCCCACGATTTCCATCAGCTCTTTGGTGATGGAGGCCTGGCGGGCGCGGTTGTATTGCAGGGTCAAACGATCGATCATTTCGCTGGCATTCTTGGTGGCGTTCTCCATCGCGGTCATGCGCGCGCCGAATTCCGACGCGACGGACTCGAGGAGCGCCCTGTGAATCTGGGTTTCCACGTACATGGGCAGGATGTAGTCGAGGATTTCGCCCTTGCCCGGCTCGTAGAGGAATTCCGAGCTGCCCGAGTCGCCGCTCGCCTGCGCGGCCGCGACGGGCAAGAGCGGCTCGATCACTGGACGTTGCGAGAGCACGGATTTGAACTGGTTGTAGACCAGCCAAACGCCGTCGACGGTGCCGTTCAGGAATTCCTCGGTGACCGCTGCTGCCACCTCCTTGGCGCGCGCCACGGCCGTGTCTCCGGCGGCGCCCGGCAAGTCGCGCGTCATATTGAGCTTGCGGCGGCGGAAGTAGTCGCGGCCCTTGCGGCCCACGACCTCGTAGCGGCACTCGTCGATTGCGCCGGCCCGGGATTTCTCCTCGGCGTGGCGCTGGGCCGTGCGGCAAAGGTTCGTGTTGAAGCCACCGCACAGGCCGCGGTCCGAGGTCATGACCACCAGGGCGATGCGCCTGCCACCCCGGTTTTGCAATAGAGGATGATCCTCGGCGCCGGCACGCGCCGCCACCTCGGCGGTGATGTCGGCCATCGTCTTGGCGTAGGGGCGAGCGGCGATGATGGCGTCCTGGCTGCGACGAAGCTTGGCCGCGGCCACCATTTTCATGGCACTGGTGATCTTCTGCGTCGATTTGACCGACGCGATCCGGATCCGGACTGCCTTGAGCGAGGGCATGAAAGTCCCTGGAGTTCCTGTCTACTTGGCCTGCGGGTTGAAGATCTTGCCGAACTCGGTCAGGACAGTGCGCATCTTCTCGGCCAAGCCGTCGAAGGCCTTGCCGTCACCGCCTTTTTCCGCCAGCTCCTTCATGAAGTCGCGCTTCTGACTGTCGACGAACGCGTAAAGTTCGCGTTCGTAGCGCCCGAGCGACTCGATGGGCAAGGCGTCGACGAATCCGTTGGTCGCCGCGAACAGAATCAGGATCTGCTTGTCCACGGACAGCGGTACGTACTGGCCTTGCTTGAGCAGCTCGGTGATGCGCGCGCCGCGCGCCAGCTGTTGCTGGGTGGCCTTGTCGAGGTCGGAGCCGAACTGGGCGA
>OCTA010000214.1_pt1 | contig 54025 bp, 43 predicted proteins | sample 1538991 | NCBI WGS metagenome assembly OCTA01 (sample SAMEA3539302, study PRJEB22396) | soil metagenome | biome: tundra; feature: field; material: soil | place: USA | collected 2010-05 | depth 0.15 m
ACGAGTTCATTCGAGTCCGGACCGGCGGCGCCGGCGGCCAGGGCAGCGGGAGCGAGGCGAGCGACGCGAGCGAGGCGAGCGAGGCGAGCGAGAAAAGACCGGCTCTCGGTCCCGGGACCCTCACCACGATCCGCACCGAGGGGCCCAGGCACCTCACGCTGGTCGGCGTCTCGTCGTTCTTCGCGACGCTCGTCGGGGTCCCGCTCGGGATCTTCGCGCAGCGGTCGCGGCGGATCGGGCGCGTCGTCGTGGGCGCGACCAGCGTCTTGCAGACCATTCCGGCGCTGGCGCTCCTGTGCTTCTTCATCCCGCTCCTCGGGACGGGCACGAAGCCCGCGCTCCTGGCCCTCTTCGTCTATGGGCTCCTGCCCATCGTTCGCAACACCGTGGCCGGGCTCGACGGCATCGCGCCGGCTCTCCGCGAGTCTGCGCTCGCGCTCGGTCTCGGCCCGTGGACGCGTCTCGTCCGGATCGAGCTGCCGCTGGCGTCGCGCACGATTCTCGCCGGGATACGAACGAGCACCGTCATCGCCGTCGGAGGCGCGACGCTCGCGGCGTTCATCGGCGCCGGCGGCTTCGGGGCCCCGATCACGACCGGCCTGAACCTCGACGACACGAACCTCATTCTCGAGGGCGCGATCCCCGCGGCGCTGCTCGCGGTCCTCGTCGAAGGGGTCTTCACGCTCTTCGACCGGACGCTCATCCCGAAGGGCCTTCGCTTGCCGCCCGCGGCGTCGTGACGGAGGTCGCGCCGTTCACGCACGGGCGCACGGGCGCGCGGAGCGGACCAGAGCGCCCTCCTTCGCGCGCGCGCGAAGGAGGGAAGCGTCGCGGCGGCGCTTGGCGGCGAGCGGGTCGCAGATGATTCCTGTACGCTGCTCGAATGGCAGAATACGCATTCGAGCACGCAGACGGGTTCGAGCAGGGGGAGCTCGCGGGTCAGGTCAGGCTCGGCAAGTTCGAAGCCCATTACGAAGAAATCTTCGCCGAAGTCATCGAAGACGGCGTCATCACCGCGGACGAGCGCGCCCGGCTGCACAAGGCCGCCGACGCGCTCGGCCTCGACCGCGTGCGCCTGCGGAGCCTCGAAGAGGCGCTCCAGGCGGCCTACGAGGCCCGCCATCACGTCCGCGTGCGCGAGGTGTCCGACGACGACGCGTCTCCCGCCTCGATCGTGCTCAGCCCGCAAGCGGCGCAGGACCCGCGCGTGGCCTCTCTCGAGCTTCGCGTGCGCGATCTCCAGGAACGAGTCGCCGAGCTCACGCGAGAGCTGGCGCTGGCGCGGTCGCAGGTCGCCGTCGAAGTCGATCTCTCCAACCTCGCCGTACCGGCGGGCGGCGTCGAGGTCGTCGAGGAGTCGGCCGACGACCTGGCGCGACGCCTCCGCAGCGATCCACGAGACGTGGCGAGCCTCCATGGGCTCTATCGGATCTACGGGCGCACGGGCGAGGTCGACCGCCAGTGGCTCATGGCGGAAGCGCTCGTCTACCTTCAGGCGGCCGACGCGGGCGAGCGCGCGATGCACGCGAAGCACCGCGTCGACGGCCTCATCAAGCCCGCGAGCTCTCTCTCGGCAGAAGGGTGGAAGCTCCTCTTTCACCCGGACGAGGAGCTCCTGACGGGGCAGATCTTCGCGGTCATCGTCCCCGCCGTCCTCCTGGGCCGCATCTCCACGCTCCGGCGCGAGAAGGCGCTGCCGAAGCTCGATCCCGCGCGCAAGCAAGATCCGAAGGTGTCGACCATCCAGGCGGTTCGTTGCTTCTCCTGGGCCGGATCGATCCTCGGGCTCGGGTCGCCGCCTCTCTACGCCGATCCCGAGTTCGAAGGCATCGTCGAGATGGTGCCCGGCGTACCGCCCGCCACGCGGCTCGGCCGCGCCGCGCTGTCGGGACGGTCGCCCTTCGAGCTCGCGTTCCTCGCCGGGCAGCACCTCTCGTACTTCCGCGAGGAGCACTTCATCCGCCTCGTCGTTCCGACGATCCCGGATCTCGAAGACCTGTTCCTCGCCGCGCTGAGCATCGCCAACGCGGGCATACCGCTCTCGGCGGAGGTGAAGCGGCGGGTGGGTCCGATCGCCCGGGCCATCGAGCCCGTGCTCGAGCCTGCCACGGTCGACCGCCTGCGCGGCCATTTCCTGCGTTTCATCGAAGAGGGCGGGCGCACCAACCTGCAAAGGTGGGCCACGGCTGCCGAGCGAACGGCCGCCCGGGCGGGCCTGCTGCTCGCCAACGACCTTGCCGCGGCGCACGCCGTCTTGGTCCTCGAAGCCCGGTCCACGACCGACTCCGTGAACGCCAAGATGGACGACCTCATCGTCTTTTGTACGAGCGACCGCTACGCGAGGCTGCGAACGCAGATCGGTCTCGCCCTCCCGAGAGCTCACTGAAGGAGCCGCCGCGGCCGGGCCAATCGTGGGACGCTAATCGTGGGACGCCAATCGTGGGACGCCAATCGTGGGAGTGGGAGAGTGTGTGGTCATCGCCCGGCGGGCGCAGCCGTTCGGGACGTCGTATAGTTGAGGGGGAATGGCCCGCAGCCGACGTAGCGATCTTCCGACGGTGCCACCGGCGTTCAACGTCACGCGCTTCGCGAAGAACAGCGACGAGAAGATCACCGTCGTTCCGCCCAGGCCCTTCCCGTCGAACGAATGGCCGGAGGCGCAAGAGCTGGTCACCGACGGCTCGCCGCAATCGCAGATGCGCGTCGCGACGCGCCCCCGGATGGAGGCGACCGAGACCGACGAGTCCTGGGCTCGCACGGCGGTCGGGGTTCTCGTGGTGCAGATGTCTGTCGATAATCTCAAGCGGCTCCCGCTCGACCACCGCGCCGGGTTCCTCCTCTCGCGGATCGACGGCTCGATCGATCTCGAGACGCTCGTCGAAGTGGCCGCGTTGCCCCGCCACGACGTGCTCCGGATGGTGCGCGATCTCGTCGACTCGGGCGTCGTCGCGTTCATCGCCTTCGGATAGCTCCTGCGTTAGCTTGCGGCTGCCATGGACAGCCGATACGACGCGGAAGCCGCTGCACGTCTCGTTCGCGATCTCGCGGGACACGCCTCCGAGAGTCTCGCGCTTCGCACGTACACCGCGAGGCTGATCGGGAGCGAGTCGTCGCTCGTGTTGCACGGCGGCGGGAACACGTCGGTCAAAGCCACGGCCACCACGCTGCACGGCGAGACGGTCGACGTCCTCCACGTGAAGGGGTCGGGCTGGGATCTCGCGACGATCGAGCCCCAGGGCCACCCGGCCGTTCGTCTGGCGCCGCTTCGCCAGCTCCGATCGCTCTCCGCCCTGACCGACGAGGCCATGGTCAACGAGCTCCGCGCGAACCTCCTCGACTCGGCGGCACCCAACCCGAGCGTCGAGACGCTGCTCCATGCCTTCCTGCCGGCGCGGTTCATCGACCACACGCACGCCGACGCGATCCTGGCCGTGTGCGATCAGCCCGAAGGCGAGCGGATCTGCGCCTCGATCTTCGGGCGCGGCCTCGTCTGGGTGCCGTACGTGATGCCGGGCTTCGCTCTCGCGAAGCGGTGCGCCGAGGCGTTCGAGGCCGTCGCGGCCACGGGCGAGCCGGGCGGACCGACCGTCATGGTCCTCGAGAAGCACGGCCTCTTCACCTGGGGCTCGACGGCAAAAGAGAGCTACGAGCGCACGATCGCGGCCGTGACGCGCGCCGAGCGGTTCGGGGTCGAGCACAGCCCCACGGTGACCTTCTCGATCGCGAGTCGCAGCGACATCACCGACGAGCAAGTGCTCCCGAGGCTGCGAGGCGCGGCGGCGGCGCTCGCCGGAGACGCGCCCGAGCGCGGGCCGATCGTGCGTCTCCGATCGACTCCGGCCATCCTCGGGTTTCTCGCGCGGCCTGACGCCGCGGAGCTCGTGTCGAAGGGCTGCGCGACGCCGGACCACGTGATCCGCACGAAGCCGAACGCCCTCTTCGTGCCGCGGCCGGCCTACGACGTCGACGACGCGAGCGGCGCGGGCGACGTGCTCGGCGCCCAGCTGCGAGGTGCCATGGAGCAATATGCCCGGGAGTACGACGAATACTTCGCGGCAATGTGCCGGCTCAAAGGCGTCACGAAGAAGAAGCTCGACCCCTGGCCCAAGATCGTTCTCCTTCCCGGGCTCGGCGCCTGCGCGCTCGGCGCCACGGCTTCCGAGGCCGACCTCGCGCTCGATCTCTACGAGCACACCATCGACGTCATGACGAGCGCCGCCGGGATCGGGGCGTACGAACCCGTCAGCCGCGCCGATCTCTTCGACCTGGAGTACTGGAGCCTCGAGCAAGCGAAGCTGAAGCCGGCCGCGCCGCTCCCGCTCTCGAGGTGCATCGCGCTCGTCACCGGCGCGGCGGGCGGCATCGGAAGGGCCGCCGCGATGCACGCGGCGGTCGCCGGCGCGCACGTCGCGTTGCTGGATCGGGACGCCGACGGGCTGGCTCGGGTCGCCGCCGAGCTGGGCACGAAGCTCGGCAAGGGCGCGACGGGGCGAGTGCTCACGTTCGTGGCCGACGTGCGCGAGCCCACCGCCGTCGAGCGCGCGTTCGTCTCGACGGTCAGCGCGTGGGGCGGCCTCGACCTCGTCATCTCGAATGCCGGCGGCGCTCCCGAGGGTCGGCTCGATACCCTGGCCGGCGAAGCCGCCCTGCGCGACTCGCTCGCACTCAACTGCCTCTCTCATGCGACCGTCGCCCGCCTCGCGTCGCGGATCATGTCGGCGCAAGGACGCGGCGGGTGCCTCATCTTCAACGCGAGCAAGAGCGCGTTCAACCCCGGCCCGGGCTTCGGTCCGTACGCCGTCGCCAAGAGCGCGCTCATCGCGTTGATGCGTCAGTACGCGGTCGACCTCGGGCCTTCCGGCATTCGATCGAACGCGGTGAACGCCGATCGCGTCCGAACGGGGCTCTTCGCGGGGGGCGTGGCCGAGTCGCGCGCCCGGGCCCGCGGCGTAGGACCCGACGAGTACTTTCGATCGAATCTGCTCGGGCGCGAGGTCACGGCCGACGACGTCGCGGGCGCGTTCGTCTACCTCGCCTCGGCGCGGGCCACGACGGGCTGCGTCGTCACGGTCGATGGCGGCAACGCCGCGGCTTTCCCCCGGTGACCAATTCAAGAGGACAAGGGGATTGGCCGCCGAGGCGCAGAGCAGTGAAAGGGGTGAGGGAGGCTCTAGAAAGCGCCGCCGGCGTCGCCCGTCAGGGGCACGTGACTGCGACGGGATACGCGGGCGCTCCGCCGACGGCGGAGAGGCCGGGCGCGAGCTCCGCGTCGACCGTGCCGGCCCACCCCGTTCCGTCGACGACGATCTCCATCGTGCGCGGATCGATGTCGGCGTTCCAGGGAACCGCGGCCGCGTCGAAGAACGTTCCGAGGTTGACGAGGTTCGGGTCGAGCATCTCGGTGAAGTTCGAGCGGTTCTCCTGAACCCAGTAGTTCAAATCGCTTTGCGTCGCCCCGACGTTCATCGTCGGTCCGTCGCTGAGGGCCTGGATGAGCACGACGTACTCCGAGTCGAGCGTCGTCTTGGCGGCGACCAGCGCCTGGGTCTCCTGGTTGCACGGCGTGCACCACACGGCGGCGACGCTCAGGTGCAAGAGCTTGAGACGCTTGTTGCACGGGTCGTAATAGTCGCCGAGCGCGATCGTCTGCAGTCCGCCAGCCGGATTGGCGTTCGGGTAACCGAGGAACTTGAAGTTCTCGATGACGCTGCCCGGGGTCTTGCCTCGCCGCGCGCTGTGTCCGTAGCCGCCGGCCGGCGACGGATAGGCCACGCCGTCAGGATTCGTGTTCGGACCTTTGACGCCAGCGCCCACGCCCGAGTCTGCGACCGCGCCTGAACTCGCGCCCGAACTTACGCCCGAACTTACGCCCGAACTTACGCCCGAACTCGCGCCGGCTCCCGAGCTGCTGGTGAAGTTGGTCTGCGTGGTGACGTTCGGGCTCGGGCTCCCGGAGCTGCAGCCGGCGACCCACGTCGCGAAGACCGCCGCGGCGAGGCCGGCCGGGGATCGCATCGCCCATCCTTGTGCGCTTGGTCTCACGGCCGCAGAAGCGTATCGTCGCGGCGGCTCACCGTCCATGGGCGCACCGTCACGATTCCACACCCACGCCGTCGGGGTCCTCCTCGCCGTCTCTTTTCTCGCGGTCGTCGCGCTTGGCCAGGCCACGGGGTGTTCGAGCAGTTCCAGCACCGGAGGAAACTCGCCGTGCGGCTTTCCCTGTGCGGCCGGAACCGCCTGCCTCGACGACGGAACCGGCCAGAACTTGGCCTGTCGACAGGTCTGCACGGCCTCTGCCCAGTGCCCGTTCAACACCTATTGCAACGAGGCCCAGCCCCAGAGTTGGTGCGCGGCGAGCACGGCGCCGGTGCCGCAGGTTCCCTCGGGTCAGTGGGGGGCGACGTGCTCGCCGTCGGCTGGCGAAGCAAAGAACCCGAGCTGCGACGTGGCCGACGGCTTCGCGTGCTACGGCACGAGCCCCACGGACGCCACGGCGTTCTGCACGCTCTACGGCTGCGAGTTCGACAGCGACTGCCCGGGCACCTGGTGGTGCGCGCGCCTCAATCAGGGGCCGAACCTGAAATCGAGCAATCCCACCTTCGGGGTCACGCGCTCCGTCTGCATACCGCGCGACTATTGCGCACCGTGTCACCTGGATCACGATTGCCCGAATGCGTCGAACGGCACCCCTCAGCACTGCGTGCTGGACGCGACGGGTGGCGGGTTCTGCGCTTCCGCGTGCGCCACCGACGGCAACTGCGCGCTCGACGCGACCTGCAAGAACTGGCAAAGCGTCTGCGCGCCGGGCCAAGGCCCCGCGTGTCAGAGCGATGATGACTGCCCGGCGCTCGCCGGGATCGTGCAGCACTGCGACGCGGGAAAGTGCGCGCCCGAATGCGCATCGGACGGCGACTGCAGCGGACCCGGCGCAGGTGGCGCGGGCGCCAGGTGCCAGTGGGCCCGCGTCTGCACGCCGCGCGCGGGCGTTTGCCTCGGCGACGGCGGCTTCTGCTCTCCGTGCCGCTCCGACGCGGATTGCAAGAACGGGTACTGCCTGAGCGGCTTGCCGTACTCGACTGAGCACTTCTGCAGCGCGAAGTCGACGTCGGCGTCATGCGACACGACGTCGGCGAACCCGGCGGGATGCCCGGCGCACGCGACCAGCGACAACTGGCTCCTCAACGCGTGCATTACGTCGCCGCCGAACCAGTGTGTGGGTCTCGTCGCCCTGGGCACTTCGACGGGACAGGTCTCCGAGTTGCCCGGGTGCTGGACGGTGAATCGCTGACGTTTTTCGCGGCGGAGCGCATGGCGTCGTAGCGGCTTTGTCAGGTGGTACGAGCCCCCGAGCGCGCTGCGGCAAACTGCGAACGGCCTGCTTTTGCACGGTAATTGCCGGCGCCGCGGCGTCGGCATGTCGCGTGCTCTAGCGCTTCCCCGCGACGGCCCAGGGGGCCAATGCGAGGAGCCTTAAATGATCAATCGTCACCTTCGGTCCGTTCCCGGCGCGCTCATGGCAGGAGCCATCGTCGCCATCGCGAGCGCCAACGGCGGATGCAGCGCCGCGAGCACCGCAACGAACGCCCTCAACAACGCCGAGCAAGCCACGTCGAGCTGCGATGAGTTCACCAGCGGCGCGGACGCCGTCGGAATGCTCTCGATCGACGGCGACACGAAGGCCTTCGTCACGGCGAGCGCGAACCTCGTCGCGATCGCCAAGTCGGCAGAGACCGATGTCTACGGCGCCTGCAAGCACATCTGCGGCGACCTCAAGATCGCGGACACGTGGACGGCGAAGGAGAACGGCGCGGACGTCGACGACGCGGTCACCGAGGCCTGTCACCAGGCGTCGGTCAAGATCAGCGGGACGCTCACGGCCGACGCCGGCTGTAACCTCGTCATCTCCGGCGGGCACTGTACCGTCGACACCACCGTCCAGGCCATGTGCGAGTCGACGTGCTCGGCCAATACGATGTGCACGCCGCCCGACGTGACGACGTCATGCACCCCTGGCGAGATCACGGGCGGGTGTTCCGGCACCTGCATGGCGAACGCGACCTGCGAAGGCACCGTCGACGCGAAGGCCGACTGCACCGGCAAGTGCATGGCCGACTGCACCGGCATGTGCGACTCGACGCCGTGCCAGGGGACCTTCTGCAAGGGCCAGTGCCAAGGCAAGTGCACCGGCGACTGCAAGCTGATGGCCGACGCGACCGCCAGCTGCGGCGCGAACGTCGACTGCAAGGGAGGCTGCAGCGTCGCGTACACGGCGCCCAAGTGCGAGACCAAGACCACCCCCCCGTCGTGCAAGGTCTCGACGACCTGCCAGGCGAGCTGCACGAGCACCGTGGAGTGCAAGTCCGTCTGCACGAAGCCGAGCGTCTCGCTCGAGTGCAACGCGACGGTCTCGGCCGACGTTCAGGCCGTCATCACCACCGTCAAGGCCAACCTGCCGTCGATCATCCTCCTCGTGCAGAGTCAGGGCAACTTGATCCTCGATGCGGCGACCCAGGTCGGCGACACGGCCGACGCCGTCTCGAAGGACGTGACAAGCCTCGGCGGGAAAGCCATCTCGTGCGCCGCCGCTGCGGTCAAAGCCGACGTCTCCACGGCGGTGAGCCTGAAGGTCACCGTCAACGCGAGCGCGAGCGTCAGCGGCTCGTGCGGCGGCCCCAGCATGGCGATGTGACGACGCAACAAAAGACGTAGCGGTAACTTAGAGTGACGATGGCGCGCCCGGGCTTCGGCCCGTGCGCGCCTTCGTGCATTTTGTGCCCTCGAGTGCGGGCATGCGTCAAGGTGCGCGGGGGTGCCCGGCGAGGCACCAAGCTGGCCCTTTGGCGGCGCGCCACCGCAAGATTGCATCGTGTGGGACGTCGCCTCGTCGATCAGGAGATGGTCGAGTCGATCGGTACCCCCCGGGGGCTGTACGCTCACGTCGAAGGAGAGCTTTCATGAACAATCGTAGAATGAGATACGTGCCCGGCGCCCTGCTGCTCGTGGCCGTGGCTGTCATCGCGGCCTCGAGCGGCGGCTGCAGCGCCGCGTCGACCATCGCTGGCGCCGCGCAGGGATGCAACGAGTTCAGCGGCGGCGCATCGTCGGTCGCGAGCCTGTCGGTCGACGGCGACACGAAGGCGTTCCTCACGGCGTCGGCGAACCTCGTCAAAGTGGCCGGGGAAATCGAGACCGGCGTCCTGAACGCGTGCATCGCCATCGACACCGACCTCGGCGTCGCCGACACGTGGACCGCCATGAAGCCCACCGACGGCAGCGCGCCCGACGTCGAGCTCACTGAAGCCTGCACCCAGGCGTCGACCAAGATCAAGGGCATCCTCACCGCCAACGCGCAGGCCGAGTGCACGCTCGCCGTGTCCGCCGGGCACTGCGAGGTCGACGCGTCCGTCCAGGCGTCGTGCGAGGGGTCGTGCACGGGCATGGCGACCTGCATGCCGCCGGACCTCACCGTGGCCTGTCAGCCGGGCGACCTGAGCGTGCAGTGCAGCGGCACCTGCAACGCGATGGCGACGTGCGAAGGATCGGTCGCCGTGGCCGCCAATTGCCAGGGCTCGTGCCAGGCCGATTGCACCGGCACGTGCACGCCTGGCACGGCCCCGACGGTCCACTGCGATGGAACCTGCGACGGCATGTGCACGGGCACCTGCAGCGCGATGGGCGGCACGGGAATGATGGTCAACAGCGCGATGTGCTCCGGAACGTGCAGCGGCACGTGCAGCGCGGCGTGTCACATCACCCCGGGGACTCCCGCGCACTGCGACGGCTCGTGCCAGGGCACGTGCACCGGCAGCTGCACGCTCGACGCGAAGGCCAACGTGATGTGCGGTGCGAACGTGAGCTGCAAGGGCGGCTGCACGGGAACCGCCACGGCGCCCAAGTGCGAAGGCAAGATCACTCCGCCGAGCTGCAACGCGAGCGCGAGCTGCCAGGCGAGCTGCCAGAGCAGCGCCGAAGTGAGCGCGATGTGCACACCGCCGGCCGCGACCCTCGAGTGCAGCGCCAGCGCGTCGAGCGACGTGACCAAGCTCATCGCGACGATCAAGACCAACCTCCCCGCGATCCTGCAGGGCTTTCAGACGCAGGGAAAGCTGGCGGTCGACGCGGCGGGCAGCGTCGTCTCGACCGGATCGGTCGTCGTGAGCAACGTGACCAACCTCGGGGCGAAAGCGATCGCTTGCGCGGGCGTCGCCGTTTCCGCCACGGCGAAGGCCTCGTACAGCGTCAACGTGTCCGTCATGGCGAGCGCGAGCGTCAGCGGATCCTGCGGCGGTCCGAGCTCGTAGCTCTCGTCCCCGTCAGGTTGCAATGCCGGCGGCGCGCTCGGGCAACCGGGCGCGCCGCACGCGTTTTGGCGAGGCTACTTTTCGTTCGAAGGGGGCGGGTCGCTCGCTCGCTCGCTCGAATCTGCAGCGTCGCCGCGCGTCGGCAAGTCGCCCACAGCGTGACCGAAGGGTCGCACACGCACCGCTGAGACCACCGCTCTCACGTTCTTGTGCGCATTCCAGCAGCTAGGGCAGCGCCACTCTACCCCGCGCGTGCCATCGGGTAGCACACGGCGGGTGAGCCGCCAGCCAAACGTCGCGCTGATGAGCGTGTAGTTCGTGTCAGTATTAGGTGCGTTGGTTCCGCAGCCAATACATGTCGGGCGATCCATGTGTTCCACGTCGAGCGCGGCCATCGGGGCCAATTGCCGCGCCCCTCCGAATATCAACTATACGTTCATCGATCGCAAAGTGCCAACGCCCAGAGCGCGGGCGCGTCGCCCGCGCTGCGGCCTCGAGCGCTGCGCCGCTCTTTCCCCCCGCTCTTTTCCCCCAGAGAAGCGCGGGCTCGCGCTCCACGGAGCCGGCACCCTCCGATTCTCACGAGATCGGCGGGCAGGACACCGGCGTTCGCCCGTCTCTCGCATCTCGCACACGCCGTCGCCTCTCCGCTACGAGATCGGCGGGGCGCATCGGCGGGGGAGGGATGGGCGTCGTTCACCAGGCGCTCGATCGTGAGCGCGGTCACGTGGTGGCGCTCAAGAGCCTAGCGCACTTCAGCCCGTCGGCGCTCTACGCGTTCAAGCGCGAGTTCAGGGCGCTCGCCGACGTCGAGCACCCCAACCTCGTGCACCTCTACGATCTGGTCGCCACGGGGATCGACCGCGACGATCGCCCACGCTGTTGACGGACCTAGGCGCTCGGCCTACGTCGCTGGGCGATGCCCCCGGAACCCGACGCTCCCCCGCCGGCCCCGCCGCGCACCCTCCGCACGCGCGCCATCGGCCCGGACGATCCTCTCCCCGGAGTGAAGAACATCCTCCTCGTCATGAGCGGCAAGGGGGGCGTCGGCAAGAGCTCGGTCGCGACCAACCTGACGATGGCGCTCTCGCGTGCCGGCTTTCGGGCCGGGCTGCTCGATGCCGACATCTACGGGCCCTCGATCCCGACGATGCTCGGCGTCGCGGGGCGCCCCGTGTCGCTCGACGGCAAGACTATCGAGCCGCTCGCGCGGTTCGGCGTCAAGCTCATGAGCATCGGCTTCTTGCTCGAAGATCCGAAGGCCGCGGTCATCTGGCGCGGGCCCATGCTGCACGGGGCCCTGCAGCAGTTCATGAAAGACGTGAGCTGGGGCGAGCTGGACTTTCTCGTCATGGACCTCCCGCCGGGCACCGGCGACATCGCGCTCACGCTCTCGCAGAAGGTGAAGGTCACGGGCGCGCTCATCGTGACGACCCCGCAGGCCGTCGCCACGGACGACGTCTACAAGTCCGTGTCGATGTGCAAGAAGGTGAACATCCCGATCCTCGGCGTGGTCGAGAACATGAGCTGGTTCATCGACAGCGCGGGCGTGCGGCACGAACTCTTCGGCAAGGGCGGGGGCCAGGCCGTCGCCGAGTTCTCCGGTGCGCCGCTCCTCGGGCAGATCCCGCTCGACCCCACCGTCCGTGAATGGGGCGACAAGGGAACGCCCGTCGTGCAGGCGGCCCCCGGAAGCGAAGCGGCCAAGGCGTTCATCGCCATTGCCGAGCGCGTCGTCGAGGTCGCCGACGCGGCGCACCAGGGCGAAGGTAACGACGCCGGCCCGATCATCGACCGCTCGGGCGGCAGCGGCGGCAAGAAGCGCCTGCCCGTCACGAAGTGAAGCGGGGCTGCGGCCGCGGCCGCGCTCAGTCAGTCTGGGGGTTGCACTGCATCGGGCAACTGTTCGTGATGCAGGCCGCGAGGGCCGTCAGGCCCTTGTTGACGGCGAAGATCGCGCTCAGCGCATCGTTGCAGAGCGTGTAGTTGTTGCCGTTTACGGCCAAGCACTCGATCGACGTGACGCACAGGCAGTCGTCCTGGCACGTTCCGAGCTCGGAAGAGCACTTGTTCTCCAGACACGCGCCGCACGCGGTTCCAGCGCCGCCGTCGGCGGGGAAGGCAATCGACGCGTCGCACGGCCCCGTGCTCTGCGCCGGTGCGTCTTCCGACGTGTCATCCGACCCGGCTTCGGACGGGAGCTGACTGCCGGTGTCGTGGTTCGCTGAGGCGTCGTCTGAAGCGTGCCCCGGCGGAGCGGAGGAGCTCGACGAGCTGCATGCGAAAGCGACCGAGGCCGCCGTGATGCTCACGGCGGCCCAGACCCACGGGTGATGTCGACGACTCTTCTTATTCAAAGCGCTGAAATTTCAACTGTCGGTCACCCGTGACTCGTTACCGGCAGGAAGCGCTGCCCGCGGGGAAGTAATAGCCGATCGCCATGCACATTTCGTTGGAGGCGGCCGTCTCGCCGACCGTCACCGCCGTCGACGCCGAGTTCGAGTAGCTGCAGTGATAGGTGAACGTGTCGCCCGACGCGATGGTCAGGAAGTTGGGCTCGACCCACAGGCCGACTCCCGGGTGCTCCCAGTCGACGCCGCTGCCTTGCTCCTGGTCGGTCGGATACGTGGCGGTCGTGCCGGTGTGAACGACCTCGGTGGTGGTACCCGCGTGAACGTAGTCGATCCAGGCGGCTGTCGCGTGCTTGTGGGTGTGCGTGCTCATGGTGAAGAACTTCGACCCCGCGGGCGCCGTGCAGGTCCCGCTGACGGTCTGCGTTCCCGGGCCATTGGCCGTGGCGGCGGGCACGTTGATCTGCGAGTTGAACGAGACCATCGTTCCGGCCTGGTACATGACGTTCTGCGCGAAGAGCAGGTTGACCTTGATCTTCGGGTAGAGCGTGGTCGACCCCGTGTTGATGAAGTGCATGTTCAGAATGAGCTGCGTGTTGCCGGCGATCTGCAGCCCGACGTTGGCCGGCATGTTCTCGGTGATCACCTGACCGGGCGTCGAGCTCGCGTACATCCACGTGTTCGCCCCGAGCGTGCAGGCGCCTCCGGCGGGAGCCGTGCCGCCCTTGTAGAGGATGAAGTGGTGGCTGCTGCCGAGCGACATCCACGACTGAAAGGCGCCGACCTGAATGGTGCTGGGCACCGTCACGCAGAAGTTCGGGAAGATCTCCTGGTTCGGCGCAACCGAGTACGCCATGTCCGGAGTCTCGAACTGCATGCCGTCGGCCGCGGGCGGGGCCGCGAGGTCGGTCGCGCCCACCGGGCCGGCCGTGATGCCGGGCGCCGTCGGGATGCCCGTGGCACCGCTCGAGCCGCCATTGGCCGTGGTGGTCGTGGACCCGCTGGACGAGCCCGACGAGCCGCCCTTGGAGCCGCTGCTGCTACCGGTGGCCGTAGAGCCGCCCGAGCCGCCGCCCGATGCGCCGCCCGATGCGGTGCCACCGTTGTCGCCGCCGCTGCTCGTGCTGGCGGTCGAAGCGTCGCCGGTCGCGGCGCCGTTGTCGGTCGGAGAGCCTCCGGGCCCAGTGGGCGCGGCGCTGCACGCGACGAGAAACAGGGCGAGCGCGAGGGCCGGCCGTACCACTAAACCATTCAATTTGAGCTTCGATGTTCGCAGCATGACTCCGCCTCGGCTAACAGGGCTTCGTTTAGGGGCGCCACCAACGACTCACCCGCAGCCGGATGCTTACCCGCAGGAGCCAGGTTCGCCAACCTCTCAACGAGCCAATTGACTGAAATAACAAAGTTTTTTGAATTGGAAGCGGAATCGGCCAGGTGCACTGGACTGTTTCCACTAGCAGCGTTCAGTGGCGTGTGGGGCCACCACCTTCTCATCTCCCTCGTCTCCCCTCTGGTGCGCCTCCTGCCGCCTCCGCGAGGTGTCGCGAGCCGCGACCTCGGGCTGCCGGAGCTGCAGGCGCTCGCTACGACGTGCGCGCCTTCACGGTCCGCAGCTTTGTTCGTCACATCGAGCGCCGCCACCTCGTACGCCTCGGCCAGCGTCGGGTAGTTGAAGACCGCGTCGACCACCGGCCTTTTGGCCCCCGGGGCTTCACGGATGAGAGAGAGTCAGCGCCGCGCTCCCCCGGCCTGACGCATGACCTTCAAGAGGTCGACGTCTTGCTCTTTCTTCAAGAGCACGCCGAGGAAGGGGAGCTCGCGGACCAGCCGCTCGCGCCCCACGTCGCTCTGCATGAGGACCGTGATCCAGTCGACGAGCTCGCTGGTCGAGGGGCGCTTGCGCAGACGCGGGACCTGCCGGAGCTCGTAGAACGCGATCACCGCCTGATCGATGAGCGCCCCGTCGACGTTCGGGTGATGTACCCGGACGATTCGCTTCATCCGCTCCTGATCCGGGAAGTCGATGAAGTGAAAGACGCACCGGCGGAGGAAGGCGTCGGGTAGCTCCTTCTCGTTGTTCGACGTGATGACCACGATGGGCCGCTGGGCTGCCACGACCTCTTCGCTCGTCTCGAAGATGACGAAGCGCATCCGATCGATCTCGTGGAGGAGATCGTTCGGAAACTCGAGGTCGGCCTTGTCGACTTCGTCGATGAGCAGCACCACGCGCTTCTCGGAGCGGAAGGCGCGCCCGAGCGGGCCGAGCTTGATGTAGTGGCGAATGTCTTTGACGTTGCCGTCGCCGAAGCGCGCGTCGTAAAGACGCTGCACGGTGTCGTAGACGTAGAGCCCGTCCTGCGCGCGCGTCGTCGACTTGACGGGCCAGTGAATGAGCTCGAGGCCCGTGCTCTCCGCGATGGCTTCGGCGAGGAGCGTCTTGCCGGTGCCCGGCTCGCCCTTCACGAGCAGGGGCCGCTCGAGCGCGAGGGCGCAGTTGACCGCAGCCTCGAGGGACTCGTTGGTGAGGTAGGAGGGCGTACCGCTGAACCGGTTGAAAGAGGCGCTCACGGGCAGTTTGCTAGCACGTCCGCGGGTCAGGCGTAGTCGCTCGCTCGCGTTCACCTGCGGTGGCGATCAGGGCGTCGACGCGCCGCAGCGGCTGTCGCCGCGGGTCTCGGCCGTCACGTCGTAGTCGCCGAGCGCTACGCCCGACGGGACGACCGTGCCCTCGAACGCGCCGTCGTCGTCGGTTGCGAGCGTGCCGAGGGGCGTCTTCTTGGCCGACGCCGGGTCGCGGAGCCACAAATCGACCGCGACGTGAGCGCAAGGTTCGTCGTCTGCACGTACTTCGCCGCGCACGTGCAAAGGCGCCCCGCGATGTGCGAGCGAATCGATGACCGCGAGCGTGACCGTCGACCGGGCCCGCGTATCGCCTGCGCCCGTGCCTGCGTTGGCGCCCGCGCCTGCGTTCGAGCCCGCGCCTGCGTTCGAGCCCGCGCCTGCGTTCGCGCCCGCTCGCGCGATCATCTCGTCGCCTCGCGTCGTGGCCCTGGGCCAGGGGAACGCGTCGGGCGGAGCCTCGTACGGTTCGCGTCGCGCGAGCCGTTCTGCCGTGGACTGCGGCATGCGGCCCGCTCCGCCGAGGTCGATGCGCCGCCACAGCGTGCCGTCGTCGATCTCCACCCACGCATGCGCTTCGTTCTCGACGAGCCGCGTCGGGATCCCGAGGCTCTGCGCCGTCACCAGGAACGCGAACGCCCGGTGCCGGCAGACACCCTTCTTCGAGAGCGCCAGATCGAGGTACACGCTCCCGCGGGACGGCGGGCTCACCGCCGAGTCGCTGAAGCCCCGGAAGTAGTCGACGAGCTTCGCGATCGCGACGCGCGGCCGCATCGCCCGGCTGACGCCGATGGCGTCGCGCACGATCACGGCGTCGCGCGCGACGTTGTCGGGCAGGGGAGCGACGAGCGGAAGCTCGCTCCAGCCGACGTCGCCGGGCGTCCCGCCAAAGGCGGCGCGCGGGAGCGCGAGCTCCATGACGAGGCGCGCGCGCTCCGGCATCGTGCCCGCGAGCGCTCGCCGCGGAGCCCCGCTCGGGGTGGTCGGCTGCAGGAACCAGTTGTCGGCGCCGTCGCGCAGGATGCGGAACGGGACTTCCTGATCACCGACGCCGAGCCGCGAGCGCACGACGCGGGCCCCCGGGCCCACGCTGGGTAACCGCACGTTTCCATCGGGCGGGACTTCGACCACCAGGTCGGCGTAGAACGCGTCTTCTTCGGAGCGAGGCGCGGCGCCGCCCTGGATCGCCGCGAGGGGAACGAGGCGCCCGTCGCGGACCTCGAGGCGGTAGTCGCCGCGGACGGCGTCGAAGGCCTCGAGGCGCTTGAATGGCGCCGTCGACGGCGTGAACGGGTCGTCGTAGTCGCTGACGGTCGGCAGGCGCGTGTCCGTGTCCGGCGCGAATTCGTCGTGCGCGCTGGCCGCGCCGTATCCCGGCTCCGAAGGGGTCGGCGCGCGCGTCGGGTCCGGCGCACCGACGACCCCCGCGCGCGCATGGGGCGTCTGGATCGCCGCGGGCAAGTCGCCTTCGAGCGCGACGCGGAGCGCCAGGTCTTCGGCGGGGTTCGGCGCGATGGGTTCGTGAAGCACGGGCTCGTCGCGAGCCGCGGCCGCGCGCCCGACGTCGAAGCGGGCGAACCCGCCCGACCCGGGGAAGGCGAGGCCTCCGACGCCCGCGAGCCCCCCGACGACGACCGCGATCGATCGCCGGAGCCCGGCCTTCAGGGGCGCCTCGACCAGCCGCCCGGCTCGTAGAAGTAGGTCCCTTCACGAATCGAGTAGCGCGGTGCCCGCCAGCTCGCGCCCGCCGGGGCGCTCTCCCAGTGACCGGGGATCCACGTGTACTGCATGCCGCTCCAGTGCCAGTAGCCGGCCACCCAGACGGACTGGGCATCGGGAGGCCCGGGGCGGGCCTCGCGCATCGGCTCGGGCGGGGGCCCGCTGACCGCGATTCCGCTCGCCGGGGCCGACACGCCCCCTTCGACGACGCAGCCGGCGGAGGCGGCGAGCACCGCAAACGCCAGCGCGAAGGCGGCCGTAGCGATTGCTTTCCCCATACCTCGCCCCGTCGGTCGTAACAGAGACCCTCGAATTTCCCCGCCTCAGACGCTAGCACACGAGAACGTGCACGCGAGCAAGCGGGCAGGCGGTTCCCCCATTGTTCGACGCGCGAGCCCGCGTACGCTCCAACGGACACCAACGGACACCAACGGACACCCACCGGGCACCCACCGGGCACCCACGCTCGCCAGGGCGAATCATGAGCAGTGAATCCGATCTGAGACGAGACCTCGCGAGGCTGGATCCAGCGCTCCGCAGCCGCCTCGACGCGGCCGGCTTCGATCCCGAGCGCCTCGTCGCGCTGGCCGCGGCTCTCTTCGCGCGCGCGCGAAGAGAGAGCGCCGGCGCTGCGGGTGGAGCTCACGCGGCGGCCGAGCGCAACGAACGCAATCGCGTGCGCGGAGTCGTGGAGGCACCGAGGCCCGGCGACGTGCGCGACGCGCCTGCTCCTGGGAGCGACGACTATGAACGCCTGTCGGCGCTCGGCGCGGCGGCCCTGAGGCGCGGCGAGCTCGCGTTCTGCGTGATGGCGGGTGGCATGGCCACGCGCATGGGCGGCGTCGTCAAGGCGCTCGTCGAGGCCTTCGATGGCCGGACGTTCCTCGAGCTCCGGCTGAACGAAAACGCGTACTGGTCGCGCCACTCGCAGTCCAGCGTGCCGCTCTGGCTCATGACGAGTGACGCCACCGACGCGCCGATCCGGCAGGAGCTCGCGAAGCTGGGCGCGCCGCCCCATGTCGCCACCTTCGGCCAGGACCTTGGCTTGCGACTCACCCAGGAGGGCTGCCTCTTCATCGGCGACGACGGTCAGCCGAGCACGTATGCGCCCGGCCACGGCGACCTGCCCGACGCGCTCCGGCGCTCGGGGCTCCTGGCGTCGTTCGTCGAGCGCGGCGGCAAGTACGTCTGGATCGCGAACCTCGACAACCTCGGCGCGTCGGTCGACGAGGCGCTCCTCGGCGCGTTCGTCGAGCAAAGCGCGGACGTCCTCGTCGAGGTGGCGCCCAAGGCCGAGGGCGATCGCGGGGGCATTCCCGCGTGGGCCGACGCGGAGGGTCCCGACGGGCGGACGACCCGCCGCCTGCAAGTGCTCGAAGAGTTCCGCTTGCCGCCGGGCTTCGACGCGAACGCGGTTCGCGTGTTCAACACGAACACGTTCCTCGTGCGGGCCGAGCCGCTCCTCCGGGCGAACGTGCGTTATTCGTGGTTCGAAGTGGAGAAGAAGGTGGGGTCGCGCGTCGCGGTCCAGTTCGAGCGGCTGCTCCAGGAGCTCACCGCGGCCTTGCCCGCCGTGTACGCGCGCGTGCCCCGCGACGGCGTCGTGTCGCGGTTCCTGCCGGTGAAAGACTTCGACGAGCTCGCGCGCCGTCGCGACGACATCCGCGCCGTGGCCCAGGCGCGTGGCATGATTCCGGCGAAGCCATGATCGAATCGATCTCCAGCGCCGAGTTCCGTCTCGCCCTGTCGCATTTCGCGAGCGGCGTCACCATCGTGACCGCCGACGGGCCTGGGGGCCGCGTCGGCTTCACGGCCACGGGGTTCACGTCGCTCTCGCTCGATCCGCCGCTCGTCCTCGTCTGCGTCTCGAAGACCGCGAGCGCCTACGACGGCGTCATCAATGCGGACCACTTCGCGGTGAACGTGCTCGCCGAATCCCAGCGTTGGATCGCCGAACAGTTCGCACGGTCCGGCGTCGATCGTTTCCAGGACGCGCCCGTTCGCGACGCGACCCGCGTGAGCGCTCCCCTGATCGACGCGGCGCTGGTGCACCTCGAGTGCATGAAGCACAAGGTGTACGACGAGGGAGACCACACCATTCTCGTCGGTCGGGTCGTCGCGTCGTCGACCGGCTCCGGCCCGCCGCTCCTCCACTTTGCTCGCCGCTTCGGCGCCTTCGTCACCGAGACCGCACGCGACCTCGGCGTTGGCCGCCCAGCCCGCGGAGAGGAATGAACAGCCGTCTTCCCGCCTTCCTGTTCAAATCTCGGATCTAGACCTCGCCGTAGTCCTGGGGGGCGGTGGCGTCTTGGCCGGGTTCGACGCCGGTGGCGTTGAGGGCGAGGCTGGCGGCGGCCGCCACGGCGAGGTTGACGATGAGCGCCCAGAGGGCGGCGTACCCGGGGATCGTCGTTTCGCCCAGGTGCAGCGGATAGACGGTGCCCTTGAACTGGAGCTCTGCGGCCATCCACGTCCCGATGGCCATGCCGGCTGCCCAGCCGGCCAGCAGGCCCCACCGGTGGAGCCACCGGGTGTAGAGGCCCAGCACGATCGCAGGCAACGTTTGCAGGATCCACACGCCGCCGAGGAGTTGCAGCTGGATGGCGTATTTCTGAGGGACGAACACGATGAACGCGAGGGCGCCGAACTTGACGACGAGCGACACGATCTTGGCGACGGTCGACTCTTCGCGTCCGCTGCACGTCGGCCGGAAGTACTCGCGGTAGATGTTGCGCGTGAAGAGGTTGGCCGAGGCGATCGACATGATCGCCGCGGGTACGAGCGCGCCGATCGCAATCGCCGCGAACGCGAAGCCGACGAACCAGGGCGGGAACGCGTCGAGGAAGAGCGCGGGGACGGCGAAGTTCGCCCCGTACCGCTTGAAGCCCGCCACGTAGGCAGGGTTCTTGTCGACCCCGGCGGCGAGGGCCATGTACCCGAGCGCCGCGATGAGCGCGAGGAGGAGCGAGTAGGCCGGCAGCATCGCCGTGTTGCGCCGGATGACGTTCCGGTTGCTCGAGCTCAGGACACCCGTCATCGAGTGCGGATAGAGAAAGAGCGCGAGCGCGGAGCCGAGGGCGAGCGACGGGTACGCCGTGTACTGGCCGAAGTCGCTCCCCTTGGGCGCGGTGAGCAGGAGCTTCTGCGGCGGCACCGCGTCGAAGATCTTTCCGTAGCCTCCGAGCTTGATCGGGATGACGACGACCGCCGCGATGACCGTGACGTAGATGATCGCGTCCTTGACCACCGCGATGAGCGCGGGAGCGCGGAGGCCGCTCTGCCACGTGTACGCCGCCAGGATGACGAACGCGACGACGAGCGGCAGGTCGGCGAGCATCCCGTGGCCTTCGATGCCCATGGCCCCGAGCACCACCTGGATGCCCACGAGCTGCAGCCCGATGTAGGGCATGGTCGCGAGGATGCCCGTCACGGCGATCGCGAGCGCCAGCGCTCCGCTGCCGAAGCGGCCGCGCACGAAATCGGCGCCGGTGATGTAGCCGTGCTTGTGCGTCACGCTCCAGAGGCGCGGCATCACGACGAGCACGAAGGGGTAGGTGATGACCGTGTACGGCAACGCGAAGAAGCCGAGCGCGCCCGCGCCGAACACGAGCGCGGGAACGGCCATGAACGTGTAGGCCGTGTAGAGATCGCCGCCGAGCAAGAACCACGTGACGAGCGTTCCGAAGCGCCGGCCCCCGAGCCCCCACTCGTGCAGCTCGTCGAGGTTCCCTTGCCGCCATCGCGAGGCCACGAAGCCGAGGCCCGTGACCAGCGCGAAGAGCGCGAAGAAGACGGTCAGGGTGGCGGGCGAGGCAAGCGAACCCGCGGAGGCAGGCGCGGAGACGCCGGAGAGGCCGGAGAGAAGGACCGTGGGCGTCGATCCGTTCATCGCTCGGCGTCGTTGCGGGTGGCGAAGTAAACGACCGCGGTCAAGACCGCGCTCACCCCGATCCACACGAACTGGTACCAGTAGAAGAACGGAATCGAGCCCGCCCGCGGCTCGACGCGATTGTAGAGCGGCACCCACAGCATGCCCACGAAGGGCGCGAGGAGAAGCACGTACCAGCCGCGCGAGCCGCGCGTACGCCGGCCCGCGTCATAGCGGGCGGGGGGATCCGTCGCGGCGTTGCGGCGCTTGTGGTCATCGGCGCCATCATCGCCATCATCACCATCATGGCCATCACGACCATCATGAGGTCCGCTCTCTGTAGACATCGACGGGGCGCAGTCTACGGCAAGACGGCGTCGGGTGGTGACACGCCGGACGGCCTGTACTAGGTTCGCGCGCCAGACCTCATGGCCCAGACACGCACAGCCACGGGTGCACGCGATGCATCCGATGCCCGCATCGGCAGCGCGGCCCGCGTTCGCGGCCGCATCCAGGGCCAAGGCAACCTCCTCGTCGAAGGACACGTCGAGGGCAACGTGACGCTCCGGGGCGATCTCACGATCGCCGAGGGCGCGACCGTCACGAGCGAAGCGATCTCCGCCCAGGCGGTCCACATCGCCGGTTCGCTCGAGGGCAACGTGACCGCGAGCGGCGCCGTCCGTCTGGCGTCCGGCGCGCGGGTGCGGGGCGATCTCCAGGGCAGCTCCATCGTGATTGACGACGGGGCGCGCTTCTCGGGCAAGCTCGATTGCGAGTTCGATCTGCCGCCGGAGCTCGGTGGCGCTTCGCAGGGTGAGGCGCGCGGCCGCGCTTCGAACGTAAGCGGCGCCCGGCGCTGAAAAACGGAGAGATCCATGGCGAGCACGGTCATCGGCGCGGGCATCACGATCGAAGGAGAGATCGCGACCGACGAAGACATCGTCGTCGCGGGCACGGTGCGCGGAAAGCTGACGGCCAAGGACAGCGTCACGATCGAGCACGGCGCGACGGTCGAGGCCGACGTGGTGGGCGGGTCGCTCGTCGTCGGTGGCGCCCTGACCGGAAACGTGACGGCGCAAGAGCGCGTCGATCTCCAGTCGGGCGCTCGCGTCATCGGCAACGTGAAGGCCGCGCGCGTCACGATCGCCGACGGTGCCCAGTTCAAGGGCAGCGTCGACATGGACGTGTGAGCATGCCGTCCAACATGTCCAGCGTGACGGTGATTGGCAGAACGACCCGGATTCACGGTCGGGTCACGGGCGCCGTCGACCTCGAAGTTCAGGGCTACGTCGAGGGCGAGATCGCCGTCGGCGGCGACGTGACGGTCGACACGCAAGGCCTCGTCGGCGCCAGCGTTCGCGGGCGGAACCTGCTCGTGCGCGGGGCCGTGCGAGGAGATCTCGTGGGCGACGAGTCGGTTCTCCTCGAGGCGGGCGCCCGCGTCGTGGGAGACGTGCGCGCACCCCGCGTCGCGATCGCGCCGGGCGCGCTCTTGCGCGGCTACGTGCAGACGGGAGACGTCGAGGCGACCACGCCTCGCGCCTCGCGAACCCAGGCCGCCGCCCGTCCGGTCGTCGTGCAGCCGGTGGCGCGCGCGGCTCAGCCGATCCAGCGAGCGGCCGCGGTTCCGGTCGCAACGCCGGCGCGGGCCCAGCCGGTGCCGGTCGCGGTAGCTCCGAAGCCGGCGCCGAAGGCCCAGGTCGTCGCGGCTTCACGCCGTCCGCCGCCCCCCGTCGTACCCGCGTTGCGGAGCGCGAAGGGTCAGATCGCGAAGAAGAAGGAGCGCTGACCCGTGGCCGGCAGCGCTGCGCGCGCGCGGCTCTTCGAGCTCTTGCGGACGCGGTCGTTCGAGCGCAAGCGCGTGATCCTCGCCTCGGGGCGCGAGAGCGATTTCTTCATCGACTGCAAGCAAGCCGTGCTCACCGCCGAGGGCCACGCCCTCGTCGGCGAGGCGATGCTCGACGCGCTCGCGCAGCTGCCCGCCTGCGACGCCGTCGCCGGCGTGGAGCTCGGGGGCTGCCCGCTCGCGAGCGCCGTCGCGCTGACGAGCTTCCAGCGGGGCACCCCGCTCGACGCCGTCTATGTCCGGAAAGACGCGAAAGACCACGGCTCGCGGCGAACGCTCGAGGGCAACACGCGCCTCGCAGCGGGGGCGCGCGTCGCCATTCTCGAAGACGTCGTGACCACCGGCGGGTCGACCCTGAAGGCTGCCACGAAGCTTCGGGATGCGCACTACATCGTCGCCGGGGTGGTCGCCCTGGTCGACCGGCTCGAGGGGGGGCGTGAGGCGATCGAGAACGCCGGGCTCAAGCTCGAGGCGCTCTACACGCGTGCGGACTTCATCCCGGCCTGAAGAGCGCTATGCTTACGCGTGGAGCTTGGCTTGGAGACTCGACGCATCGAAATCCTCAGCGACTCGACGGGTGAGACGGCCGAGAAGGTCGTTCGCGCCGCGATGTTGCAGTTCCCGCACTCGGGAGCGCACATCCGGCTCCACACGCGGGTGCGCACCCGCGAGGCGGCCCGTCCGATCCTCGAGAACGCGGCCAGGGAGGGGGCGCTCGTCGTCTTCACCGTCGTCAGCCCCGAGATCCGCGAATACATCCACTCGGCCAGCTACGAGCTGAAGGTCGAGGCGCTCGACCTCATCGGGTCGCTCATCGGCAAGATCTCCACGTTCCTCGACCGGCAGCCGATCAACACGCCGAGCGGCATGCTCCCGCTCACCGAGGAGTATTTCCGCCGCATCGAGGCGGTCGAGTTCGCGGTGAAGAGCGACGACGGCAAGGAGCCGCGCAACTTTCGCAAGGCGGATCTCGTTCTCTGCGGCGTGAGCCGTACCAGCAAGACGCCTCTGTCGACGCTGCTCGCGCAGCGCGGGCTCAAGGTCGCCAACCAGCCCATCGTCCTCGGCGCCGCGTTGCCCGCGGAGCTCGACGAGGCGCCCCAGGATCGGGTGGTCGGGCTGGTCATCGAGCTCGATCAGCTCGTCGAGATCCGGAAGGCTCGATTGAAGCAGCTCGGGATGCCGATGGACGCGAGCTATGGCCTGCGCGAACAGGTGAAGCAGGAGCTCGACTACGCGCGTCGCATCTTCCGCGATCACCCCGGCTGGCCGGTGATCGACGTGACGGGCCGCGCCATCGAAGAGACCGCGGTCATCATCCTCGAGTCGCTCAAGGAGCGAGACGAAGCCAACAAGAGCGCGCGGGCCGCGCTGGTGTAGGGGCCGATGCCGTTCGGTTCGGGCCGGCGGATCGTCCTCATCGCAGCGTTCTCTTGCCTCGCCTGCTCGCATCCCCCGCGCGAGTCCGCCGCGAGCCTCGCGTCCGTGCTCGCGCCGGCGTCGGCGGTGGAGTCCGCGCCCGCGCCGGCGCCTGCACCGGCGTCCCCGCCCCCGCCCGCGTGCGGCGACCCAGGAGACGTCCTCGTCTTCGTCTCCCCTGCGCATCCCCTGCACGGGCAACCCGTCCGCGTGATCGCGGTCGCCGATCACCTCATCGACGGTCAGCTGACGTTGAGCGGCGCGCGTGGAGTCGAGCCGGTGGTGAGCGGCGATCGCCACGGGGGTCCGCCGTACTTCTGGATCGACCGCGTCGACGCGCCCTCGGCGGGGAAGTGGACGGCGACGTTCGCGCGCTCCGACGCGTGCGAAGGGGCCATGCTCGCGGCCAGGCCGGTCGTCGTACATTCCTTCGGGCTGACCGCAACGAAGCCTCCGCGCACGTCGCTGTGGTGGAGCCGCGGGGCCTGGTCGCCGTCGTTCGAGAACCTCTACTCGGCGTGGATCCAGGCGATGTTCGAGGCTCCGCTCGCCGAGCAAGAGACCTACAGCGCGCTCCACGACGTCCTACGCGATCGCGGCCGTAACTTCTTGTTCGACTACGCCGGCGAGGCCGAAGACGAGCAGAACGTCGTGGTGCGGCCCGACTGCGCGGACCTCCCTTATTTCCTGCGCGCGTACTTCGCGTTCAAGCTGGGGCTCCCGTTCGGCTGGTCCCGGTGTTCGCGCGGCGAGAACGGCACGGCGCCGACGTGCGGGGATTTCGCGACGAGCAGCGAGCCGTTCCCTCCCGTCGACGACAAGCCGCAGCCGCTTCCTCCGTGGGCCGATCCCGACCGCGCGCCCGACGGCGGTCCGTGGGAGATCGGGGTCAAGCGCGTAGGCGAGTTCTTCCGGGGAACGCTGGCCGACGCGGCAGGGTCCGGCGCCGGGAGAACGCAGGCGACCGACGAAGACACCGACTACTACCCGATCGCCCTCTCGGCCGAGACGCTGCGCCCAGGCACGATATTCGGCGACCCGTACGGTCACGTCCTCGTCGTGGCCCAGCGGATCCCGCAGACCCCAGCCGCCGGCGGGGTGCTCCTGGCGGTCGACGGCCAGCCCGACGGAACGGTCGCTCGCAAGCGCTTCTGGCGAGGCAACTTCCTCTTCGCGGTCGACCCTACGCTCGGCAGCCCCGGCTTCAAGCGCTTCCGGCCGCTCGTGCACGACGCGAAGGGAAAGCTCGTTCGCACGAAGAACGCCGACCTCGCGGACTTCTCGGCGACGGATCAGTACGCCGGCGGCGTCGACGGCTTCTACGACAAGATGGCCGACCTATTGTCGCCCTCTCCCCTCGACCCGACGACGGCGCTCCTCGAGACGGTGGACGCGCTCGAAGAGCAAGTGAAGACGCGGGTCGTCTCGGTCGAAAACGGTCGCCGCTTCCTCGCGAGCGGCAAGCCCCCAGCCGACATGCCCGACGGCGCGAAGATCTTCGAGACCAACGGCGACTGGGAAGACTTCTCCACGCCGTCGCGCGATCTGCGGATCCTCATCGCGATCGACGTGGCGCGCGCGCTCCCGGCGCGCGTGGCGAGGCGTCCCGCTCGCTACGCGACGCCGGTGCCGGTGCCGGGTGGCAAGGCGCCCGAAGGCGTGCAAGCCGAGCTCGACGCGAGGCTCGCCCGCGAGCTCAAGGATCGTTCGTTCGAATACACGCGCACCGACGGCTCGCCGTGGAAGCTCACGCTCCGAGACGTCTTCGATCGCGAGGCGGCTCTGGAGATGGCGTACAATCCGAACGACTGCGTCGAGCAACGCTGGGGCGCTCCCCTGGGAAGTCCCGAAGCCGCCACGTGCGGTGCGCACGCGCCCGACGCGCAGGCCGGCAAGATGGCCGGGTATCGGGCATGGTTTCATGAACGGCGAAGGCCGCCGCGCTGAGTGACGTTCTTGGAGGGGGGTGGCCATGGGGAACAGACGCTTTCCGCCCTGGAGGCAACCTATGCTTCGAAGAACTCTTATCGTCATGGCCGAGGCCGCAGTTTGTGCGGGTTTTGCGCTGGTTTGCGGGTGTGGTGGAACGGCCGACGCTCCGATCCCGACGGTCGACGCCGGCCCCGACGGCCGCGTAGGAATGGGCGTTCCGGGGCCGGACGCGGGGCCGGGGGCCCCGCACGATGCGTCGACCGGTGGTGACGACGCCGGGGACGACGGCTCGCCGGGCGACGACGGGCCGGGCGACGGCGGAGGCGGAGACTCCGGGTCGATGCAGACGAAGAGCGCCAAGATCGATCTCCTCTTCGACATCGACAACTCGGCCTCGATGGGTGACAAAGAGGCTTACCTCACGCGGGCCATTCCCGATCTGGTGACCCGTCTCGTGTCGCCGAACTGCGTCGACGCAGCGGGCAATCCCACGGGCACGGCCGCCGACGCGGCCGGCCACTGCGCCTCGGGAGCGCCCGAGTTCAAGCCGGTTCGCGACATGCACATCGGCATCGTGAGCTCGTCGCTCGGTCCGCGGCTCGGCAACGTCTGTCCGACGACGGGGGCCCTCGGCACGCAGGTTCTGCCGAACGGCTCCACGCTCGATCGGCACAACGACGACCAGGGCCACTTGCTCAGTCGGGCCAGCGATCCCGCCAACCTCACGAACTACGCAGAGGCTCCCCCCGCGGACACGGGCACGTCGGGCTTCCTCGACTGGGCGCCGACGCCGTCGGCCGGGGCGCCCGCCATCACTGACGCCGCCAGGCTGCAGACAGACCTGCAAGGCATGGTGATCGGAGTCCATGACTTCGGGTGCGGAATCGAGTCGCAGCTCGAGAGCTGGTACCGGTTCCTCATCCAGCCGGACCCCTACGCGTCGCTGGCGCTCGACGCGAACCGGGAGGCGCAGTGGCAAGGCGTCGACACCGTGCTGCTCGCGCAGCGCGCCGACTTCCTGCGCCCCGACTCGCTCGTGGCCGTGATCGTCGTCTCCGACGAGAACGACTCGGAGGTCGACGTTCGAAGCTTCAACGGAACCGGCTGGAACTTCATGGACACGTCATTCGATCCGCCGCGAGGGACGTCGGCGTGCGCGACCGACGCGAACAGCGCCGCGTGCACCTCGTGCGGCTTCTCGGGGACGACGAACACCACCGATCCCGCGTGCGCGATGGGGCCGTACAAGAGCCTCAACGACTGGGGCTACGACTTGAACCTCCGCCATGTGCACGAGAAGGAGAAGTACGGCGTCTCCGTCCAGTTCCCGATCCAGCGGTACGTGCTCGGCTTGACCTCGCGCCAGGTGCCCGACCGAAGCGGGGAATACCCCGCGGGCGGGAGCGGCATGTACGCGGGGCTCGCCGCGGCAAGCCACGACTGCACGAACCCGCTCTTCGCGGCCAAGCTGCCGTCGCCGCCGCCGGGCGTCGACCCCTCGCAGTGGCAGCCCACCGCCGCCGATCTGTGCAACCTGACGCCCGGGACCCGTGGTCTCTCGCTCGTGTACTACTCGCATATCGGCGGCGTCCCCCATCAGCTCTTGCAGGTCGACCCGACGAACCCGTCGAGCCCGCAGAAGGTTCACCTCACCGCGGCCGACTGGACGCTCATTCTGGGCAAAGACCCGCTCGCCTACGACTACACGGGCATCGACCCGCACATGATCGAGTCCTATCAGTCGAGAACGGGCGCGGTCGTTCCCGCCGGCGGGTTCTCCGTCGCCGACTCGAGCGCGGCCGAGGGCGCGGATCCGATCAGCGGGCGCGAATGGATCACCGACTCGACGATGGCCCAGCACAATGGCTTGAACGTCGATCGTGAGTACGCGTGCACGTTCAAGCTTCCGGCGCCTCGCGATTGCAGCACGGCGGCGACCAACGCCGACCCGACCCTGCTCGACTCCTGCGATTGTATGAGTCCCGTCAGCGGAACGGGCGCGTTCACCCACGCCCAGGTGCCCGCCGTGTGCAACGACGCGACGCCGACGCAGCAAGACTACGCGAAGGCGTACCCCACCATCCGGGAGCTCCTGCTCGCGCAACAGCTCGGTGAGGTCGATGGTGCGAATCAGGGCGTCGTCTCGTCGTTGTGTCCGATTCATTCGGTGCCAGCGACCCCCTCTACGGCTATCGCCCGGCGATGGCGGCCATCGTGGATCGCTTGCGGAACTCGCTCTAGCGCGTCACCTCCGCGGGAAAGGGGTTCGGTGTAGGGTGAGCGGCAGCGATGCCGGCGTCTTCACGAAAGCATCCGCCGACCGGCGCGATGTCGGCCGTGGGGCCGGCGGCCATCGCGTCCGGCTCGCTCGTCGCCCAGCACGTCGCGGGTAAGGCCACGCGGGACACGCTATTTCTGTCGTACTTCGGGCTGGGCTTCCTGCCCGCCGCCATGATCGGGGCCGCGATTCTGTCGTTGCTCGCGGTCCTCGGCATCTCGCGGACACTGGCGAAATACGGCCCCGCGCGCGTCGTACCGACGCTCTTTGCGAGCAGCGCGGCGCTCTTTCTCATCGAATGGCGGCTCAGCCTGCACAGCGAGCGCGCCGCAGCCGCGGCCGTTTATGCGCATACCGCGGTCTTCGGCTCGGCGGCGGTGAGCGCGTTCTGGTCGCTCATCAACGAGCGGTTCGATCCGCACGCAGCCAAGAAGATCGTCGGGCGGGTCGCCAGCGGCGGCACCGTCGGCGGCATCCTCGGCGGCGTCGTCGTATGGCGCGCCTCCGCGCACCTTTCCGTGCCGTTGACGCTGGCGCTTCTCGCGGGCATCAACGTCGTCGGTCTCTGGGCCGCGCTACGCGTGGCGCGTGGCGCTCATGGCACTGGACCGGCCGTGGAGCCGCTCGCCGGCGGCGGGTGGAAGGTCGTGCGCGAGACCCCGTACCTCCGTGACCTCGGGCTCCTAGTGCTTGCGGGCGCCGTCATCCAGGCGCTCCTCGACTGGCTGCTCAGCGCGCATGCGTCGCACACCTACGGCAAGGGCGCCGAGCTCCTCGGGTTCTTCGCGCTCTTCAACATGGTGGTCGGCGTGCTCTCGTTCGTGGCGCAGACGGGCCTCTCGCGACCGCTGCTCGACCGGCGCGGCCTCGTGGGGACCGTGCAGTCGCAGCCCATCACCGTCGCCCTGTGTGCGGCGCTCGCACTGGTCGCGCCCCACCTCTCGACGGTGGTGCTGTTGCGCGGCGGCGAGGCGGTCACACGCAACTCGCTCTATCGCTCGGCGTACGAACTCTTCTACACGCCGCTCCCGACGGCGAAGAAGCGCGCCACGAAGACGCTGATCGACGTCGGCGTCGATCGCGCCGGCACGATGTTGGCGAGCGTCGGACTCCTCGCCATCGTTCATCTCGGCCTCGACAGCGCGACACGCATCGTGCTCATCGCCGCCATGACATTGGCCGGGCTCGCGTGGCTCGTCTCGGCACGCCTGCATGACGGCTACGTGTCGGCGCTCGCCGCGAGCCTCAAGTCCGGCGCGATCGCGCTCGGCAACGAAGACGCCAAGGACCTGACGACGCGGAATACGCTCGCGGAGACGACGGCGCTTCTCGACCGCGAGCAGCTCCTCGCGCGGATCGCGCAGTTCCGGAATGCGACAGAGAGCACCGCGAACGGCGCGACGCCGGCGGCGTCTCTGTCCGGCGCCGCCGCGCCCGGGACGGCGCGGGAGCCGCCGACGGCCGCGAGCGACCTCGCGGCGGGTCCCGTTGATGCGCGCGCCGTGCAGCTCCGCAGCGGTGACACGGCGCGCATGAAGGCTGCGCTGAGCGCGCCGCTCACGGCGGCTCTCGTAACGTTCGCGATCCCGCTCCTCGCGAACGATGCGGTGGTGCGCGACGCGGTCCGCTCCCTGCGGTTGATCGCTCCGCGGGCGACGGGGCAGCTCCTCGACGCGCTGCTCGATCACGACGTCGACGTGCGCGTCCGCCGGCGCATCCCGCGCGTGCTCAAGGTCTGTCGGACCGAGCGAGCTGGAGCCGGGCTCCTCATGGCGCTCGCCGACCCCGTGTTCGACGTTCGCGTGCAGGTGGCGCTGGCCCTGACGCAGATGCAGATGCAAGACCAGGGACACGTCGTCCTCTTGCCTGACAAGGGCTTCGACGTGGCCATCCGCGAGCTCACGGCGGGTCCGTTCACCGCGAACGACGAGGATCGGGATCGCCGTCTGGGTCACGTCTTCACCGTCCTCGGACTCGTGCTCGAGCGCGAGCCGCTCCGGATCGCGTATCGCACGATCCGTTCCGAAGACCCGCGCCTGCGCGGAACGGCCCGCGAGTACCTCGAGGTGACTTTGCCCCCGCGCGTCCGCGAGGTGCTCCTTCCTCTGCTCGACAACGCGCAGCCGACCCTCGAAGAAGCTCCGAGCCCATGACGACGATCGCGGACCGCTTCGAGATCGAGTCCGTGGCCGGTGAAGGCGGCATGGGCACCGTCTATCGCGCGCGCGATCTCGGGTCGTCCGCGCGCGCTACGGTCGCGCTCAAGGTCGTGCGCGGAGCGTTCGCGAACGCGCGCTTCGACCGCGAGGCGATGCTGCTCGCGCAGATAGAGGGCGAAGGCATCGTCCGCTACGTCGCGCACGGGCGCATCGACGCACAGTCGATGTTTCTTGCGATGGAGTGGCTCGAGGGCGAAGCGCTCGACGCGCGGCTCGCGCGCGGGCCGCTTGCAATTGGAGAGTGCATCGCGCTGGGTCGCCGCCTCGCTCGCGCGCTCGGCGTCGCGCACGCGCGCGGCGTCGTGCACCGCGACGTGAAGCCGAGCAACGTGATCTTGCGCGGCGGCCACGCCGCCGAAGCCACGCTCGTGGACTTCGGCATCGCGCGGGCGCAGGGCGCGCTGCGGGCCGTGACCGCGACCGGAGCCGTGATTGGCACACCGCAGTACATGGCCCCGGAGCAGGCGCGCGGCGAGCGCGGCGTGGACGGGCGCGCCGATGTCTTTTCGCTCGGCTGCCTCCTCTTCGAGTGCCTGACCGGACGGGCAGCGTTCGTCGGCGCCCACGTCGTTGCAGTCCTCGCCAAGATCTTGCTCGATCCCGCGGGGCGCGTGAGCGCGCTGCGCACCGACGTGCCGGCCGTCCTCGACGATCTCGTCGCTTCGATGCTGGAGAAGTCGCCGGCTGCGCGGCCCGCGGATGGCGCCGCCGTTGCGGCCGCCCTCGACGCCGTCCATGCCGGTGACGCGCCGGTCGCTCAGAGCTCGTGGTCGCCTGCGATCGGAGCGACGGAGCGACGTCTCGCGACGGTCATCATTGCGCGCGCGGCGAGCCGCACGGGAGAGACAACCGACGACGTATTTGGGGATAGCGACGAGGCGCTTCGCGGCGTGACGGGCGAGATGCAGATCGTCGACCTCACCGCTGCGCTCGGGGTGACGGTCACCGCGCTCGCCAACGGCACGCTCGTCGGTGCCGTCGTGGCGGAAGCGGGAGCGAGCAGCGCGGCCGAGCGAGCGGTCCGCTGCGCTCTTGCGCTCCGCGCCGAGCTGGCCGGCGCGACCATTTCCCTCGCGACGGGGCGTGCCGTGGTGGCTGGCCAGCTCCCGGTCGGCGAGGCGATCGATGCCGCCGCGATCCTCCTCGAGAAGCAAGGTGGCGCCGGAGGAATCTGGATCGACGAAGCGACCGCTTCGATGATCGAGGGTCGCTTCGCGCTCGAGCGGGCGGGAGGCGGCATCTCCGTGACGGGGGAACGCGCCGCGGCCGAACGCATTCGTACGGTGATGGGCCGCGAGGTCGCCTGCGTCGGACGCACGCGAGAGCTCGCGTTGCTCGAGTCCACCTTTCGGGAGTGCGTGGACGAGCCGGTCGCTCGGGCACTGGTCGTGATCGCCCCGCCGGGCATCGGGAAGACTCGCCTGCGACGCGAGCTCACCTCGCGCGTCGGGACCTGGGAGTCACCGCCTGCCGTGTGGCTGGGCCTGGCCGACCCGGTGATGCAGGGGGCCTCCTACGCGCTGGCGGGGGAACTGTTGCGGCGCGTGCTCGACCTTGCGCCGGGTGACGCGAAGGCGCGGCGCGAGTGCCTGCTCGCGCGCGTCGCAAGGAACGGGGCGAGCAAGGGGTTCGATCCTGCATTCGTCGCGAGATTCCTCGGCGAGATTGCCGGCGTGCCCTTCGGCGACGAAGACGACGCGCTCCGGGCGGCGCGTCGAAGCCCTGTGCTGATGCGCACGAGGATCGTCGACGCGGCGTGCGCATTCATCGGCGCCGAGCTCGAGCGAAATCCGGTCCTCCTCGTCGTGGAGGACGTGCACTGGGCGGACGTCGCGAGCGTGCGCCTGCTGGGCGGCGTACTCGGGCGGCTGAAGGACGAGCCGCTGATGATTCTGGCGCTCGCGCGGCCGTCGGTCGACGAGGTCCACCCTCGTCTATGGGAAGAGCACCGCGCATCGCGGTTCGTACTCGACCCTCTGCTGCCAAAGGCGGCAGAGAAGCTCGCGCGGGCAGTGCTCGGCGATCACGCCGACATCGATGCGATCGTGGAACGGGCCGGGGGTAACCCGCTCTTCGTCGAAGAGCTCGCGCGGGTGTGCGCCGAAGGCGGCGGCGTGCGCGCTCTCCCTCCGACCATCGCAGCAGCAGCCGAGGCGCGTCTCTCCACGTTGTCGACGGAGGCGCGTCAGGTGCTCCGTGCGTCTGCGGTCTTCGGCGAGCGATTCTGGTCGGGAGCGGTCTGTCAGCTCGTCGGTTCGCCGCTCGCTTCGCGGGTCGGGTCTCACCTCGACGCGCTCGAGCAGCTCGAGGTCGTCAGCGCCGAACAAACGTCCCGCTTCGCGAGCGAGCGTGAGTACGTCTTCCGCCACGCACTCGTCCGCGACGCTGCGTACGCGATGCTCACGGATGACGATCGCGTCATCGGCCACGCCCTCGCGGCCGAGTGGCTCGAGCCGCGCGCCTCCGACGCTGCGGTGCTCGCGCAGCACTACGAGCTCGGCGATCGGCGTGCGGACGCCGCGCGATGGCACGTCGTCGCCGCCGAGGACGCGCTCGCTGCCGCGGACGCCGCCGGGATCGCGAGGCACGTCGCGAGCGCGGAAGCCTGCGCTGCGAGCGGCGGGCTGCTCGGGCGAGCGCGTCTCGCCCAGGCGGACATCTCACTCTGGACCGGCGACAACGTCGCGGCGGCCAGAGGCGCGCGCGATGCCATGTCGCTCGTCGAACGCGGCACCGAGCGCTGGTTCAACGCTGCGGGCATCGCCGCTGCAGCGTTCGGCAAGCTCGACGATACCCTGGAGATACTCTCCGTCGTCGACGAGCTCGAGCAGACGCCGGCGAACGGCCCGACCGCGGGGCCCGCGCGCGCGATCGCGCGGATCCGGGCGGCCATCCAGCTGGCGTATTTCGGAGAGCTCGTGCGAACCGACGCGCTGCTCGAGGGGTGCGAGCGCGAGCCCGGGGCCGAGGGGGACGCCGGCGTGCTCGCGTGGCTCTGCGACGCCGCGTTCGACCGCACGTTCGCGAGCGGTGAGCCCGTCCACCCGTCGCGGTTCCTTCGCGGACGCGAGCTGTGCGGCCGACTCGGCGATCGACGCGGAGTGGTCGTCCAAACGAGCAATCACATCTTGACGCTATCGATCCTCGGGGCCTTCGGCGAAGCACGCGCGGCGCTGCCAGCGTTCGAGCGCGAAGGGGCGGAGATCGGATTCGCCGCGGCGAAGCTCATCGCCCCGTGGATCCGGGCGTTGTGCGCGCTGGCAGATGGTGAGGTAGAGCCGCTCCTCCGTTTCCACCGGGCAACGAGGAGAGCTTTGCCTCCGGGCCGCGGCTCCGCAGGGGTCAGCATGTCGCTGGCGGAGCTCCTCGTGCTCCACGGCCACGTCGACGAGGCTGCCGAGGAGGTCGCGATCGGCCTCTCTTCGGCGGCCAACGCGCCCGCCTACCGCTGCGTTCTTCTTGCGGTGTCGTCCATGATCAAGCTGCGGAGGCAGGACGTGGCAGGGGCGCTCGACGACTCCGCGCGGGCGATGCAGTACGCGGCGCGCGCGGTGGGCCTGGTCAACGCATACACGCCGTGTCTTGCGCGCTACGAGGCCCTGCGTGCAGGCCACTTCGAGGAAGAGGCGCGTGCGGTCCTCCGAGACGGCGCGGCCACGCTGTGGAGGCGCGCGGCGAACCTCGGGGAATACGGGCCCGTGTACCTCGAACATGGCTGGAGGACCGCGGAGCTCATGCGTCTCGCGCACGAGCAAGGCGTCGACCCTCGCCGAAGCGTTTGCGCATGACAGCCCCTCGGCGCGAGGGGCTGAGAGGGGCTGAGCGCGATTGTCGTCTGGGCGACGGCCCGACACCCGGTGACTTTGGCTCGTAGGCTCGCTGGTTCCAGGTTCTTTTGGACCGCGTACCGGCGGTCGGCGCGCTAGGATGCTCTCCCGAATGCGATACGGCCTCTCCATCCTCCTCGCGGTGTCGCTAGCGTCCGCGTGTTCACTCGTCGCGAAATCGCCCGCGCTCAGCGACCCTCTCCACGAACGACTTGCGAAAGCCGACACGTCCACGATCGAGGTTGCCGCGAAGGCGTGCCTGACCGAAGAAGGGTGGAAGCCCGACGACGTCGCCGGCGATGCCGAGGGGGCCACGGTCGTGAGCGCCAAGAACGACGCGAAGAGCCATGTGAGCGTCTACATCCAGCCGTCGGGGATGAGCCCGCGAGTCACGGGCGATCCCTCGTACGACGATCCCTTCTGGCTGTGCCTCGGGCGCGAGCTCGCGCGCGCGAAGGCGGCCCCTGCCGGCGCGACTTCGTCTGCCGGCGCTCCCTAGCTTCTGCTCGAGCATGTGACTCGACTTGAGTCGAGGCCGCCGTCCTGACGGTGCGTGCGAGGCTGAGGCCCGGAGTTCCGGGTCGGCCCCGGGGCTCACGGAGCCCGGATGGGCACGGACGCGCAGGTCAGATTGCTGAGGAAGAAAATGGCAGAGGGAAAGACGATCGCGTTGGCCGCAGCGGCTACCGGGATGAGCGGAACGCGTGAAGGAGCTCGCGCCAGAGGGCGTGGACGCAGCCCTCGATCTTGCCGGCTCGGGGATCATCCCGGAGTTGATCGAAATCGGCGGCGATCCTTCGCGCGTTCTGTCCGTCGCCGATTTCTCGGCTGAGCAGTACGGCGCGAAGTTTTCTCTCGGGCCTCCGAAAGATCCGGAGCGGGTCTTTGCCGATGTGGCTCGGCTTTGTTCCGAGGGCCTTTTCCGTTTGCGCGTGGACCAGACCTTTCCGCTCGAGAGAACTGCAGAGGCGCAGGAAGCCAGCGCCAATGGGCGCGTTACGGGCAAGCTCGTGATCAGCATCTCTGAGATGTCCTCAAACAAATGGCTCGTCGCTGCGTCGACGCTGCGGTCGATCATGCCGTCCATCTTCCAGGTCTCAGCGCAGGGGTCACGGTGAATGTCCCGCGCGAAGCGCCGGAGTCGCCATGTTGACGGGGGGACCGATGACGACGCGCGATGGGCTGCCTGGAGGGCGCCTCGTCCGCTCCGTGCGGAGCGTCCTGTGGAAGCCGGAGGGCGGCCCCCGCTCTCCGCGGGAGGTGGCGCACTTCGAGCGCGCGTTTCGACGATGGACGGGCGCGACCCCGGCGGCGTATCGACGCTCGTGAGGCGCTCGTGAGGCGCTCGTGAGCGAGGGCGAGGGCACGGCTCCCTTCCGAGTCGATCGGTACGCGCGGACCGTGTGCTACGACTCTGGGGGATGTTCTTTCAGGATCTCATCCTCGCGTTGCAAGACTTCTGGGCCAAGCGCGGCTGCCTGATCGTGCAGCCCTACAACAGCGAGGTCGGCGCCGGCACGTACAACCCGGCGACGTTCCTCCGCGCCCTCGGGCCCGAGCCCTGGAGGGTCGCGTACTGCGAGCCGTCGCGGCGTCCCACGGACGGGCGCTACGGCGACAACCCGAATCGCACGCAGCAGTTCCACCAGTTCCAGGTGATCCTCAAGCCGTCGCCGCTCGACATCCAGGACCTCTACCTCGAGTCGCTGCTCGCCCTCGGCACGAAGCCCGACGAGCACGACGTTCGCTTCGTGGAAGACGACTGGGAGTCTCCGACGCTCGGGGCCTGGGGTCTCGGGTGGCAAGTGTGGCTCGACGGGCTGGAGATCTCCCAGTTCACCTACTTCCAGCAAGTCGGCGGCATCGACTGCAAGCCGGTGAGCGGCGAGCTCACCTACGGCCTCGAGCGCATCTGCATGTACCTGCAGAACGTCGAGTCGTTCTGGGACATGCAGTGGGCGCCGGGGATCGGCTACGCGGAGCTCGTCAGGCGCGGAGAGCGCGAGTGGTCGGCGTACAACTTCGAGCAGGCCGACACGGCCGCGCACTTCGCGCAGTTCGACCAGTGCGAGAAGGAGTGCAAGCGGCTCCTGTCGCTGGGAAAGGACCCGCTCGAGAAGCTCGTCTTGCCCGCCTACGACTTCGTCATCAAAGGCGCCCACGCATTCAACGTGCTCGACGCCCGCGGCGCCATCGGCGTGACCGAGCGCCAGCGCTTCATCGGGCGCGTCCGTGCGATGGCGAAGAACGTCGCCGAGTCGTGGCTCGCGCAGCGCGAGGCGATGGGCTTTCCCCTCCTCGAGACGCGGCAGGCGGCGGAGTGACGCGATGACGCGTGGGAACACCGTCGGTCACGCCACGCGCGCCACGTTCGCCACGTTCGCTCTCGCGATCGCCGCGGTCGCGGGGTGCGGAGGCGCCGCTCCCGACGCGCGCTATCCCGCCCGTCCGGCTGGCTGTCCGGTGAAGTCGTATCCCGCCGCGCCGGGCATCCAGGTCGACGATCTCGGCCCCGTTGCGGTCGACTGCGTCGCGGCCGGGAGCGCGTGCGAGCGCTCGGTCCTCGACGCGGTCTGCGCGCGCGGCGGCGACGTCGCGTGGGGGCTGGGCGAGAACGCCCTCTCGGCGGTGCACGTGACCGCGCACGCCGCGCACACGAAGCGCGTCACCCAGGGACCGAGCGAACGAGGGTGCCCGGTCCAGGTCTTCGCCGACGCGCCGTCGATGCACACCGAGAACATCGGGCCGGTCATTGCCGTGTGCGCACAGGACGACTCGAGAGAGGTCTGCCTCCGTGAGCTCCAGGACCAGACGTGCCTGCTCGGGGGCGACGTCGTGTGGCAAGTCGAAGGGCCTACGCCCGTCGGCAACAAGCAGCGCATGCGCGGCCGCGCGGCGCATAGCAAGTAGCGGCTACGCGAGCCGCGCGAGAGTCGGCGCCTGCTCGGGCTGCTCGGGAAGCTGCGCTCACTCGAGGCACTTCTCGAGGGCGTCGGCGTTCGGGGCGCGCATCGCGCACTCGAACTCGGCGTGGCTCACTTCGGAGCTGCAGTTCTTGAACGCGTCGTCGCCGCGCGCCTCGCTCTTCTCGCGTTCGCGCTCGGTCTTGATCTGATCGACGCCCGCGTCGGCGAACCGCTCGGTGACCACGAGCTCGGCGTAGCGATCGAGGAGCTGATCGCACTCGCCCGTGCTCGCCTTGGGCTTGCATCCGGCGCTGCAAATGGCGGCGATCGTCAGGATGATGCCGCCGAGCACGCCGGGGGTCACCGAAGGCACGCGTCGAGCTCCTGGGCGGTCGTGGCGGCGTGCACGCACGCCATGGTCTGTTCGGTCACCCGCCGGCCCTCGCACGACTTCATCTCGTCCTGTAGCTCGCCGCGCACTTGCTCCTCTCGCTTCTGGATCGCGTCCGGGCTCGTCTGGTTCGTCAGTCGAAGCTCGAGCTCGACACTCTTGTCGACGATGAGCTGGCAGTCGAGCTGCGTCGCACGCCGCCCACATCCTGTCAGCGTGTCCGCCAGGACCGCGGCCGTCACGACGGTCGACCAGGCGATGGAACGGGCGCGCACGAGGCGCCACGCGTAGCACGTTTTGGCCTGGACGCAGACGAATGGTAAGCTCGGTGGCGTGGCATCGGCGAGACGAGCGACGACAACGCGTCGTTCGTCGTCCGTCGCGACGGCCCCAGCGGAGTCGGCGCCGGCGGGACGGGCGCCCAAGACTCCCTTGCCCGAAGACTTCTTGCGCAAGGCCATGGTGGCCCGCTCGCCCGACGCGCGCGCGCGCTGGGCCGAACAGGGGCTCGCGTCGCGGGCGCCGCTCGATCGGACGACGCAGGCGATGCTGCTTCGACAGCTCTATCTTTCGCACTACGAGCTCCGCCGCTTCCAGCCGGCGCACGAAGTGGCGGAGCAGGCCCTCGAACTCGGCGTCCTCGTCGACGTGTTCCGCCAGGACGCGGCTCGCGCAGCGCTCGCGGCCGGCGACGTGGACGCGGCGGTCGCGCACCTCCGCCTCGCGGCGCGCAGGGGTCCCGTGTCGAGACGTCCGTTCCATCAATGGACGCTCGGGAGCGTGCTTTTTCTCGCACAGCGCTATGCGGAGGCGTCGGCGGCGCTTGCTCGCGCCGCGCGCTGGGGGACGCGCGACAAGCCCCTCTACCGGGCGCACCTCGCGCTCGTCCGCATCGCGGCGGGCGAACACGTCGACGATCTGCAGTCGATGATCGACGAGCTGGCCGCCGCGCCGTGCGGGCGCGGCTATGGCCGCTTCGTTCTCGGTCATCTTGCCTACGCCGCGGGAGAGCGAGCCGCCGCGTGCCGCTTCCTCGAGGCGTTCGTGCGTGGCGCGGAGACCGACGAACGGTCCGAACTGCAGACCGCGCTGGCCGGCGAACTCGAGATGACCCGCGCGACGCTGGCCAAGATGGCTGCGAACTGAGAGCGCGTCAGACGGGCTTCACGGCGCGCACTTGATGGGCGTCGCGACGACCTGGAAGCCGCCTCCCTCGGTCGACTCGAGGAACGCCACCGCCCCGCGGCCGGAGGCGGTGACCGCGCCTTGCCCCTGGCCAGCATTGACCTTCTTTCCCGAGATGACGAGCGGCTTGCCGAGGGGCTGACCTTCTCGTGAGAGCGTGAGCGCACGGACGTCGTGCCTCGTCGCGGGCCCTTCGGTCCACACGAGCAGGAAGCGACCGCCCGGGACGGAGGCGATGCCCGGGGACATCGCCTGCTCGCCTCTGCCGCCGGCCGGCGGCAGGAACGTGCCCGGCTCGCCCGGCGCTTCGCCCGCCTTGAAGCTCACCCAGCGCAGTCGCCATGGGTCCGTGGCCGCTGCGCGATCGGCCCACGCTGCAATCACGACGCCGCCGCTCGCGGCGACGGCCGGCGAACCCACGCCGGCGCTGGAGCCCGCCGCTCGCGTGAGCTGTCCGAGCGGGTTGAGGGAATCGCGACCGCTCGCCGCGCCGAGCCAGATCGCCCCGGCGTGCCGGAGGGCAATGGCGGTGATCGGCTCGCCCGGACCGGGATCGATCGCTCCGCGCGGCGCTTCGACGCTGCCGTCGCCATCGAGAGGCCAGAGCTTCCCGGCCACAGGGCCGTTGGGGCGCGCCCACACGAGGTTGCCGGCGGCGCCGCCGATCTCCACGGGTGGATCGAGGGGCACGGTGCGCCGGCCCTGGAGGGAGTCGCCGTCTCGGTCCGCGTCCTCCGCGAGGCCGAGCGCCCCGTCGGTGGACGCGAGCGGCACGACGCGGCGAATCGCGTCGGCGGACTGCGCCTCGACCTTGAATGTGCCGGCGAGCGAGGCGGCGTCTAGGCGTAGCGCCGTGGCCTGGTGCTCGTTGGGGGCAAACCCGAGTGCCACGTCGTCGCCGACGGCCCGCACCTCGATCCCGGCGCTGACGATCGCGGCCGGAGCGACGACCCGTGCCGTGCCCGCCACCTTGCACGCCGTGGTCGACGCCGCGGGTTCTTGAGGCGCGGGCGCGGGTTCCGGAGCGGGAGCTGGGGCGATCGCGGAGACAGTCGGCGCGGCTTGCGCGGTCGCGGACGGGGCGGACGCCGCCGAAGACCCCTCGCCGCTCGCCTTTTTCTCGCTTGCCTCGTTCGCCGCGTCGGTTCCCTTGCGCGTGAACGAGACGATCAGCGCCACGAGTCCGATGCCGACGACCAGGCCCGCGAGCGCGATCGCCCCGAGGAACCAAGGTCGCTTCGCGTCTCGCGACCGCGTGGGCTCGCCGAGCGACGCCCGGAACTTCTGAAGCAAGCCTTTCGCCGTTTCGGCCGCGACGACCCAGCGCGAGACGGGGAGCGACGTCACTTCGACGTCGCCTTGCATCGGGAAGGTCGGTTGGGCCTCGGCATGAGCGAGGACGGGCGCCGATTGTGCGGTTCGCCCGACCCCCGCCTTCGCGTCGGGCGGGACTTCCGGCCCGGCCGCATGCGCCTCGTACCCCTTCAGGGCCTCGTACATCTGCTGGGGTGGGGGGGGCACGATCCCGGCGGAATCGTCGGCATCGGAAGCGGGCGGCATGATCCGGGTGGGATCGTCGCCCTCGGGCCCCTCGGGCTCGCTGGCGTCCGCATCGTGGCGAGGGCTCCGGTGAGCGTCGTGGTGAGGCCTCCGGTGAGCGCCCTCGCGGACGACGGCCTGAGCGACCGGACGCGCGGAACGATGAAGCCCCCGGCCCGACGACGAAGGCATGGGGGGCATGGCAGCGAGGTTCGACGCCGGGGTCGACGTCGGCAGCTCGGGCATGCCGAGGAGGGCCCGGTGTGCAGCCGGTGGCTCACGTTCCGGTGTCGCCGGCTGGGGCGCGGGGGCCGCCGCAAGATCGGCCCGAACCTCGGTGAGATCCTCCAGCAAGAGCGAGCCGCTCAGCTCTTCGAGGCCCGGCATCACCACGCTGGACGTGTCGTCGTCGAGGAGCATCGAGTTGCTGATCTCTTCCAGGGAAGCCTGCTTTTCGCGGTGCCCTTGGGTGGGCTTGGGGGAGTCTTTCCCGGGCGACAGGGCCGCGAAGAAGTCGCGCGGCGCCGGCGCGCTGGTGGGCGCACGAGTAAGGGCGAGAGTAGGGGCGAGAGTAGGGGCGAGAGTAGGGGCGTGGGTGGGCGAACGGGCCGGCGAATGGGCAGTCGGCGGGCGCGAGGGCGTGCCCGGTGGCTTGGAAGCCCGGTCCGAAGGTCGCGGCGGACGGTTCGACGGCATCCTCGCGACGCCGACCAGCGTCTTCTGGGGAATCCGGCCCGGTCCGGCCCGTCCCTCGGCCTTTTGGTCCTTCTCTTGGGTCACGGTCCGGACGTCATGATACCCGAAGGGCCGGAAAGTGCCCTCTCAAGGGGGTCTCCCGCCTCTAGCTTAGCTACGCCAGCGGGTCCTCGGCTCGCTCTGGACCGCGCCTTGACTCGCCGCCACGACGCGGTGCGCCGCGACGGCGACCACCGCACGGCCGACAGAAGCGGCCCCGGCGTCGAGGAGGGCGCGGGCGCATGCGTCGAGCGTCGCCCCGGTGGTCGCCACGTCGTCTACGAGGAGGACCGCACGGCCGCGCACGACGGACGCGTCGCGTGCGCGGAAGGCCCCCGCGACGTTGGTGGCCCGGGCCGCCCGATCGAGCGTGGTTTGCCGGGGCGTCTCCCGCGTTCGCACCAGACCGCGCGGCTCGAAGCGGCCGTCGAGACGGCCCACGACGCGCGCAGCCAGGAGCGCCGATTGGTTGAAGCCGCGCTCTGTCAGTCGGACCGGGTGCAGAGGGACGGGCACGACGAGGGCGCCGCGCCACGCCGCGGCTCGCGGCTCGACCGACCGCCACAGCAGGTCGCCGAGGGGGCGCGCCAGGTCGGGGCGCGACGCGTATTTCATCCGCACGATGGCCGCCGCGACGGCGCCCGCATAAACGAGGGCCGCTGCGGCGCCCGCGGGCGCGGCTTCGGTCGTCGACGCGCACGCGGGACAGAACGCCGCGAGGAGCTTTACCCGCGCGTCGCACGCCGCGCAGCGGGCGGGGGCGAGCGCGTGGAGGACGAGCTCGATAGCCAGCGAAGTGCTCGACGCGAAGTGCCCCATCTTCTTCCTGTCGGCCATGGGGCCGGGCGTGTTGCGCGCGAAGGGCGGAGGAACGCCAACCAGTCGCGGATCTTCGGAGCCGACACCCGCAAGCTCGACCCCGTCGATTCCGCGAAGATCCTGGCGGCTCTCGTGCCCGGCTTCGAAGCCGGCGGCTTGCGGCCCCCGGCGATCGCGCGCACGTCTTCGCTCGCCGACGGGGTCGCGGCCTACGAGGCCGTCGCCACGGGGACGCGCGGCCGCGTCGTCATCGCGCCGTGACGTTCTACGACGCGGAGCCGCCCTTCGGCGGAGCGACGAAGAACCGCATGCCCGGCGCGCGGGCGATGGGCCCCGAAGCCGATTCTTCGAACGCGCCTCGCCCCCGAAAGCGCGCGAGCAGCGCTCGGGCCGTCTCGTCGCCCACGCTCGTCGCCCGGCTTCCCCTCGGCGGCATGAGCGACACGGCGAGCTTCACCGCGTCTCCCGCGTTCGTCGAGAGCAGCACCGTCATCTCCGCCTCGGGTGCGGACACGATGCAGGCCACGTCGTCCGGCTCCCTGGTCGGGCGGATCGACCACCCGGCCGGCAACGGCGAAGGCAGGTGGTTGCGAACGTCGGCGCTCGCCCACGCGCTGGCGTCGTCGTTCGCCTCGACGCGGATGAGCGGGTTCTTGGTGCGCCACGCTCCCCACGTGTCGGGGCTGGCGGCGTGCGCGAGCGCCATGAAGCAGCGCGCGTGCTTGACGTCGCCCACGATCATGTCGTCGTTCTCGATGAACGGGTCCGACGCGCGGAAGCGCCGCAAGATTCTGGCGGCCTGTTTGTCGGTCATGTCCGAGCCGTCGCGTCTCCAGAGCTGGATCATCAGCAGGTGCTGATCGTCTTTGCTCCACAGCATCACCAGGACCATCGTGTCGTGCTCGGCCTCGAGCCAGTAGACGCCGAGGTCTCCGTGGTCGCGCTCCGGCAGCGACCAACCCTCGGGTGGCCGCTTCGGAAGATGGCCGCGCACGTCGACCACCACCGCGGCCCCCGGGCGATTCACGGCCGCCCCCGCTGACGGGAATCGCTTTGCCTCGGCGGGGGGTGGCGCGCGCAGCTGCTCGAGCGACGTGGGCCCTGTGAGCGCGTCGCAATCTTCGCAGTCGACCCGTTCGAGGGCGGGGCACCTGGCGAGAGGGCGGATGCTCCGCAGCGCGGTGCATCGCGCCAGGGTGACGAGACGCAGCTTCGGCAGCCCTGCCAGCGCTTCGACGCTCTCGAACGGACTGTCTGTCAGGACGACGTTCTCGAGCGCCGCCAGACTGGCCAGGGGCGACAGATCGCGCGCCGCGGTGTCGATGACCGCGAGGACCCTCAGAGCCGTGAGCGCGCCGAGGGGCGAGAGATCGGCCACTTGAGGGAGCTCCTCGAGTTGAAGGGTTTCGAGGCGCGTGAGCTTGGCGAGCGGAGCCAGATCCGCGAGCCCGGGCCCCTCGGAGAAGCCCACCTCGAGCGTGCGGAGCGACAGCCCCACTTCGACGCCCGCGAAGCTCGTGAGCGCGGTGAACTTCACGTTCAGCGCTTCGAGGCGAGGCAGATCGCGGAGCGGAGGCCACGAGCGGATGGCCGTGGCCTCGAGGTCGAGGACGCGAAGCTTGGGGAGCTTCAGCGATGAGACGTCGCGCACCGGGCAATGACTGAGGTCGAGCTCCTCGAGGTCGGCGAGCCGCGCCAGCGCGCTCACGTCGGTGAGCGGTTCGCAGCTTCCCAGCGTCAGGGACACGAGCGAAGGGAGCGCCCGGACGAAGTCGGTGGATTCGAGCTTCATGTCGTACAGGCTGAGGCGGCGTAGCCCCGCGAGCTTCCAGATCGGCTCGAGGTCGGGGGCCCCGTGCCGTGCGGAGATGGCAAGGTCGGTCAGCGCCGGCAGCCCTTCGAGCGCCGACAGATCGTCGCAGCCGCTGATCCGGAGCTCTTCGAGCCCGGTCAAAGCGCGAAGCGGCGAGAGGTCGAGCCCCTCTTCGGCGTCGAGGCACAGGCGGCGAAGGCCCGGCATGCGCGCGAGAGGCCAGAGATCGCGCAGCGTGGGAGCGGAGAGCTCGAGGTCTCGAAGCTCGGTCAGACGGGTCAGGGGGGACAGATCGACCAGCAGCGGGGCGCTCGGAATGTTCAGCTTGCGCAACGCCGGCAACGCGCAGAGCGGCGTCAGGTCTCTCAGCGTCTTCGCCGAGTCGACGTAGGCGTCGGCGTACGCCAGGCGCTGGTCGTCGGTGAGCGAGTCGACCTTCGCCCGCAAGCGAAGGTCGTCGGGCGTGAGCCCGGTGGCCGGCGGGGCGGGCATCGTCATCGCGCCGGCCAGCCACGCGCGAAAGCGCTGGCCCTGCGTCGAAGCGAATCGCTCCGGATTCACCGCGCGGCCGAACTCGCTCAGGATCTCGACGACGCGCGCCCGCCCCACGCGTCGTTCGAATCGCTCGGCCGTGCGGAGTTGACTCTCCGCGATCGCTACTTCGACGATGAGGCGCAGCACGTCCGGCTTCAGGAGCGCCGACGGCGCCTCGCGAAGGAGCTCGGCCCAGGTGTCGTAAGAGTCTTCGTAGAAGTGATCGGGCAGCGCGCCAGAGGGTTTGTGCCCCGCCTCGAGCCCGAGAACGTGGTCGATGTAGATCCAACCGAGCCAGTCGAGGAGATGCCTCGCGCCGCGAACGAGTCGGGTCCGATTGATGGGTTCCTTCGGAAGACGCATCGCCCTTCTCGCCGCCGTCGACAGGCGCGTACTCTACCAGCCACGGCCGCGGCCGCGCGGCAAGGGACGGCGTCACCCCAGGTCGCGACGCGCCCACTCCTCGGCCGTGACCGCGAAGATCAGGTGATCTTCCCAGGCGCCGGCGATGCACAAGTAACGATGGGCGAGCCCCTCGCGACGGTAGCCGACCTTGTCGAGCACGCGCTGACTGGCGACGTTGCGGGGCATCACCGCCGCTTGCACGCGGTGGAGGCCTACGGACGTCAACGCGAACGCCGTCGTCGCGCGCACGGCCTCGGTCATCAAGCCTTCGCCCTGGCGCTCCGCGTCGATCCAGTAGCCCAGGTACGCGTTCTGGAACGCGCCGCGGAGGACTCCGCCGAGCGCGAGCCGCCCGAGGATGGTTCTATCGTCGTCGCGGCGGGTGATGAGCAGCACGAACGCCTGCCCGTGCTTCCACTCCTTGCGATGGCGCAGGACCGCACGCGACACCGACGTGAGCGAGGTCACGTCTTCGCCGGGCACCGGGGCGACGCTCCAGGGCTGCAAGTGCGCGGCGTTGTGGCGGAGCGCGCGCCGCATCTCGGGCACGTCGGAGGTGCGCGGCGGGCGCAGAGCCAGCCGCTCGGTGACGATGCGCGTCGAGAGCGACGGCTCGCCGACCAGGCTCGCCGCGCCGGGTGCGTTCGGTACCGGCGGTCCCCTCATCGGCCCCGAGGACTCATAGCAGCTGCACCGGATCCACGTCGATCGAGGAGCGAACGCCGCGCGGCAGGGTCGCCCGCGCCTCGTCGACCGCGGCGAGCACGCCCCGCAGCGCTGGCCGCGCCGAGGCTCGGAGCATCACGCGAAAGCGGAAGCGATTGCGGACGCGCGCGATCGGCGCGGGCGCCGGCCCCTGCACGACCACGTCGCCCGCGCGCGAGGCGTCGCAGCGGCGGGCGACCTCGGCGAGCTGCATGCACGCGTCGCGGGCTTCGGCCTCGTCGACCGCGTCGACCCGGACGAGCGCGGCGCGCGAGAGCGGCGGGAAACCGAGCTCGCGGCGGTCGCCGAGCTCGCGTTCGAGGAAGGCATCGACGTCGTGCCGAGCGGCGAGCGCGACGGCCGGATGCTCGGGGTCCCAGGTCTGGACCAGCACGCGCCCGGGTACGTCGCCGCGCCCCGCGCGCCCCGCCACCTGGACCAGGAGCTGGAACGCACGCTCGCTGGCGCGAAAATCGGGGATGCTGAGGGCCGCGTCCGCGTTGATCACGCCGACCAGGGTCACGTTCGGCAGGTCGTGGCCCTTGGTGACCATCTGGGTTCCGACGAGGATGTCGACCTCGCGCTTCCGGACGCGCTCGAGGATGGCCTCGACCTTGCGCCCGCTGGCGACGTCGCGGTCCAGCCGCGCCACGCGGGCCTCCGGGAAGGCGGCGCTCAGCGTCTCTTCGAGCTTCTCGGTGCCGACGCCCTCGAGCTCGAGGGCATCGGACTGGCACTTGGAGCAGCGTGCCCCCAGCGGCGCTTCGAAGTCGCAGAAGTGGCACCGCACGACCGCGCCCGCGCGCTTGTGGAACGTGAGCGCGACCGCGCATGAGTCGCACGTCGCGAGGTGCCCGCACGCCTGGCAGCGGACGCCGGGCGCGAAGCCGCGTCGATTGAGGAACAAGATGACCTGCTCGCGCGCCTTCAGCGCGTCTTCGATCGCACGGAAGAGCGGCATGCTGATGCGCCGATCGCCCGTCGGTCCCACGCCCGTCCGGCGCAGGTCAATGAGGTCGACGCGCGGCATGGGCCGCGAGCGCGCGCGGTCGGGGAGGCGGAGCTTGATCGCGCGGCCCGTCCGCGTGAGGTGCTCGCTCTCGAGCGAGGGGGTCGCGCTGCCCAGCACGCAGACCCCTCCGGCGCGGTGCGCGCGCCAGATGGCCATGTCGCGCGCGTGGTAGCGCACCCCCTCTTCTTGTTTGAAGCTCGGGTCGTGCTCTTCGTCGACGATGACGAGGCCGAGCTTGTGGACGGGGGCGAAGAGTGCGCTGCGGGCGCCGACGGCCACGTCGACCTCGCCCTCGCGGAGCCGGCGCCACATCGTCAGCCGCTCGCGAGGCGTCAACCCCGAGTGGAGGACGCCGACCTCGTCTCCGAAGCGCGCACGGAACCGCGCGACGAGCTGCGGCGTGAGGGCGATTTCCGGGACGAGCACGATCGACCCGACGCCTCGCTCGCGCGCCGCGGCGATCGTGCGGAGGTAGACCTCGGTCTTGCCGCTGCCGGTCACGCCGTGCACGAGGAACGTCGCGGCGCGCCCTTCGCGGAGCGCGCCCGCGATCGCCTCGATGGCCGCCGACTGCGCCGCGGTCGCATCGTGAGGCGCGTCGCGGACCGCGGGCTCCGAGAAGAACGCCTCCTCGAGCGCGGCGCGCTCCTCGATCGCGACGAGGCCGAGCGCAGCCAGCTTCTTCACCGCGGGCCGCGCGTTGCCCCAGCGCCCTTCGACCTTCGCGAGGGGCTCGGCCCCGACGGCGCGCACGTGCGCCAGGATCGCCGCCTGCTGCCCTCGCAGGGAGCCTGCCTCTTCCACGACCGGCGTCGCGCTCACCCACTGCACGTTTCGTACGCCCACGCCGCGCGCGCGGTCGAACAGGCCGGGCTCCGCGAGCTCGCGCGACGTCTCGCGCTCGATGGGCGGCAGCGCCAGGCGCATCACCTCGCCGATCGGCGCGAAGTAGTACGCGGCGAGATCCCGCAGGAACGCGAGCGAGTCTGCGGGCACGGCCGGCGTCTCTTCGAGGACGCTCGCGAGCGGCTTGGCTCCCCTGGGCGGCTCGCCGTCGCGCACGCCCAGGATCACACCGACGAGTCGCCGCCCTCTGAAGGGGCACACGGCCCGCGCGCCCGCCACCGCCCGGAGCGCCAGGCCCTCGGGCACCGAGTACGTGAACGCGTGCGCGATCGGGACCGGCAGCGCTACTTCGCAGAGGAGCATGTCAGGGCCGCAACGCGCCGCTGAGCACGACGGCCAGGATGGCCGCCGCCAGCACGACGAGCGCCACGACCGCCGTCGCGATCGCCCTCTTCGGGGCAACGGCCAGCGCGGCGCGCTTGCGCCCGGAGGGAGCGCCGGGGCTCGTGAGCGCGACGCCGGCCGCGGGCCCCACCGCCGGGGGCGCCGGCTGCGCTCCCGGCGCGATCGCCTGGACCACGAGGGGCGCGCCCATCTCGAGCGCCTCGGTCGCCCTCTCGCGGGCGCGCCGGCGATCGAGGATGTCTTCACCGAAGGTGCTCTTGAGCCAGTCGCCGAGGGCGAGCGGGCTCGTCATCATCTTCGCGCTCGCCGCGTAGGCGTCGAGGTCTCGCTGCATCGCGGCGGCGGACGGATAACGCGCGTCGCGCGACGGCGCGAGGGCCCTGGCGATCACGCTCCGCAGCTTGTCTTCGGCCGGGAGGCCTTTGCGCGGCAGCTCCGGGACGTCGGCGCTTCGCGCCAGCTCGAGGAGGCTCGGTCGACCCTCGCCGGTCTTGTAGAGTCGCCGGCCGGCGGCGAGCTCCCAGAGCACGATGCCCGCCGCGAACACATCGGCGCGCGCGTCGATCGCCTCGCCGCGCGCGTGCTCGGGGCTCATGTAGCCCGCCTTGCCTTTGAGCGCCTCGCCGAGCTCGTGCGCGGCGGAGCCCGCCGCCGCGTCTGTGATGACGTCGTTGGCGCGCGCGATGCCGAAATCGCATACCTTCACCTCGCCCTCGAACGACACGAGCAGGTTCGAGGGCGACACGTCGCGATGCACGAGGCCCAGCGATCGCCCCCGGTCGTCCGTTCGCCGGTGCGCGTAGTCAAGGCCCTTCAACGCTTCGCCGACCACGTGCACCCCGAGCTCGAAGGGAAACGGGACCTTGGCGCGCGAGCAACGCCGCAAGAGATCGTTGACGTCGAAGCCCTCGACGTACTCCATCGCGATGAAGAGCCGCCCGCCCTCCCTGCCGAGATCGAAGACCTGCACCACGTTGGCGTGGCTGAGCCTCCCGGCGAGCTTGGCCTCGTGCACGAGCATCTCGCTGAAGGCCGGATCGCTCGCGAGCTCGGGGAGGATCTGCTTGACCACGCAGCGGCGTGCCGGGCCGAGCTCGGTCTTCTGCCGAGCGAGGTAGATCTCGGCCATTCCGCCCCTCCCGATGAAGTCGAAGAGCGCGTACCGGCCGAACATGCGAGGGAGCGGGATGCTGGCGGCGGCCGACATGATGGCGATGCGACTCTCCTTCACCTGCCCGACGCAAACGGTCAAGTGCCCGGCGGCGGTTCTCGCGCGCCGGCCGGGGGCTGCGGTCTCCTACCTCACGCCGCTCACGCCGCCGCGGCGGCGGTCCGGGGCCGAGCCGAAACGGCGTATACTCCTTGCCATGACGTCGTCGTCGCCGCCGCGCGGCCGCCGGAGCGCTGCGCCGCCGCCGCCGGTCCCGCGCGCCGACACGCCCCCCATGTCGCGGCTCGGCCGGCTCGCTCGCCTGGGGGCGCTCGCGCCGCGCGCGCTGCCGATCGCCGCCGAAGCCGTTCGGCGCGCGGTGGGAACGCGTCGCACCGAGGAGCAGGAGCTCGAGGCGCGCCGCCGCCTGATCCAGAACGCGAAGAAGACGGCCGAGGCGATGCTGAAGACGCTCGGCGAGATGAAGGGCCTTCCGCTCAAGTTCGGGCAGATGGCGTCGTACATCGACGGTCTGGCGCCGCCCGGCTACGAAGATCGGTTCCAGCGCGTCCTCGCTCGCCTGCAGCAGCGGGCGCCGCCGCTGTCGCCCGAGGCCGCCGTGAAGGTGATCCGCCAGGAGCTCGGCGCCGACCCGCGCGAGCTCTTCGCCGAGTGGGAGAGCGAGCCGTTCGCCGCCGCCAGCATCGGGCAGGTGCATCGCGCGGTGACGCACGCGGGCGAGCGCGTCGCCGTCAAAGTGCAGTACCCGGGCATCGACAAGGCGATCGAGAACGACCTGAAGAGTCTCTCCATGCTGGAGACGCTGATCTCCCCCATCGGCCGGCGCTACCAGAGCAAGGAGACGCTCGACGAGGTCAAGAGCGTCTTTCTCGCCGAACTCGACTACGCGCTCGAGGCCGAGACCGCCGACGAGTTTCGCCGGATGCACGCGGACGATCGTGACGTCATCGTTCCCCGCGTCGTGCACTCGCTCTCGACGAAGCGCGTGCTCACCCTCGAGCTCATCGGGGGCGTCGACTACGCGACGTTCGCGGAGCGCGCGCCGCAAGCCGATCGCAACGCTGCGGGCGAGACGCTCGCTCGCTTCATGTTCCGCTCCCTGTGGAAGCACGGCGTGCTCTACGCGGATCCGCACCCCGGCAACTATCGCTTCCTCGGCGGCGGGCGCGTCGCGTTCCTCGACTTCGGGTGCCACAAGCGGCTCGCGAGGCCCCTGGTCGAGGGGATGAAGCGCTACATCGTGGCGTTGCAGAACGGCGACATGCCCGCGTTCTACGCCGCCTGCGTCGACGTCCTCGGGTACGACCCCGACGACCAGGACAGCTTTGCGCTCTACACCGAGTACACCAAGCTCGTTTTGCAGCCGTTCGTCGTCGACGGGCCGTTCACGTTCACCAAGGAGTTCGCGCGCGAGAGCGTCGCGTTCCTGGTGCGCGGCGGCAAGAAGATCGTCTTCAAGGGCAAAGACGCGATGCCCACGCTCCCGGCGCCTGTGCGCATGCCGAGCGACCTCACGTTCGTCAACCGACTGCAGTGGGGCTTCACCAGCGTTCTCGCGGGCCTCCGGGCCGAGGCCAACTGGCGGCGGCTCGTCGAGTCCTGGCTTCACGGCCCGGTCGTGCCGCCTCCCTCGCGCCCCCCCGTCGGCTCTGCCGCCTGAACGACGCATGGCGGAGCCGGCGTGACCTTGGCCTCGTTGCCTCCCGTGCCCGCTCCGCCGCCGCTGGGGTTCGCCCGCGATGACGCGCGCTCGTACGGCGATCCGAGCAGCGCCAACGCTCTCGTGCACGCCGAGAACCTCGATGCGATGCGACGCCTCGGGCGCGCCGGGTTCGCCGGGCGGTTCCGGTGCGTCTATTTCGATCCGCCGTTCAACTCGGGCCGGCGGTTCGTCGAGTACGACGACGCGCTCGACCCGCGCGCGTGGCGCGCGATGATCTTCGAGCGCCTCGAGGCGGCCCGCGCGCTCATGAGCGAAGACGGCGCGCTCTTCGTCGAGATCGACGACACCGAGCTCGGGTCGCTCCAGGGCGCGCTCGACGACGTCTTCGGTCGCGAGCAGCGGATCTCGACCATCACCGTGGTGCGGAGCGCGGCGACCGGCCACAAGGCGGGCAACCGTGGGCCCGTCAACGTCGCGGACTACCTCTTCGTGTACGCGAAGGACCGGGCGCGCTTTCGGTACCACTCCGTGCTCCGCGAGCGCGTTCGCTACGACGCCGCGTACTCCACGTGGCTCGAGAATCCGCGCCAGCCTCCCGCGGCGTGGCGCTTCACTCCGCTCCGCGCCCACCTGCGAAGCGCGCTGGGACGGGCGCCCTCGGACGCCGAGGTCCACGGGCACGCGGTCGCGCACGCCGAGCACGTGGTCCGCTTCGCGCAGCCCCGGTACGAGGCCGTGAGCCGGGACGCGCAGGCGCTCATCGACCGCTCGCGACGCGAGCCGGAGAGCGTCCTCGTGCTCGAGCGCGCGAAGCACAAGGCGCTCGTCTTGCGCGGGGGCAATCGCGTCCTCTTTCTGGCCGACAAGGTTGCCGTCCGCGAAGGCCGACCGGTGATCGTCGAGCCGCTGACGAACGTGTGGGACGACATCGGCTTCCAGGGCATCGCGCGCGAGGGGGGGGTTCGCTTCGTCCGGAGCAAGAAGCCCGAGAAGCTGATCGCGCGCATTCTCGCGATGGCGACCGCCCCGGGCGACTGGGTGCTCGACGCGTTCCTCGGCAGCGGCACGACGGGCGCCGTCGCGCTCAAGATGGGCCGGCACTGGGTCGGGATCGAGCGTGGCGCGCACGTCGACGCCCTGTGCCTTCCGCGCCTCCGGAGCGTCGTCGACGGCGAAGACGACGCTGGAGTCACGCGCGCCTGCGCCTGGAAGGGAGGCGGCGGATTCCATGTATGGACGTGAGCTCGTGCCCCATCCGGCCGCTGCCTGGGGCCGTGCGCACCTTGCGCCCGCGTCGCTAGCGTTCGCGATGCTGACTGGCTGCGGCCGGGCCGCGCCGGCGCCCGGGTCAGCGCTCGCCCCCGCTTCCGCGCTCTCGCCGGCGTCGGAGTCCGCGCCCGACTCGGCGCTCGCGTCGCCGTTCGCGGACGCCGCCGCGCCGGCCTCCGCGGACGATACGCCGTGGCCCGCGCTCGTTCGTGGCGAGCGGTGGGATGCGGCCTGGCGAACGCTGGACGCCTTGCCCGAGGCGGAGCGCTCCCGGCCCGAGGTCCGCTACGCCCGCGCTCGCGTCGCGCTCGCGCGAGGCGACGCCGCCGGGGCGCTGCCGCTGCTCGAGGGTCTCGAGTCCGTTCTCCCGCTTCTCGCCGACGACGTGGTCCGCCGCCGCGCAGAGGCCAAGCTCTCGGTCGGGCCCTTCGCTGAGGCCGGCGAGTGGTTCGCGCTGCGCGTGTCGCCCGGGCCCCAGCTCGACGCGGCCCGCGCGTTCGAGAAGGCGCACGACCCGAGGCGCGCCCGGGCCGCGGCGGACCGCGTCATCGCCAGCGAGCGCCGGACCCGCGATCAGGAAGCCGAAGCGCGGGCGCTGCGCGTTAGGCTCGGCGAGCCGCCCGGCGAGCCCGAGCGCGCCGACGCACGGTGGCTCGCGACGCAAGGGGCCGACTTGCCCGCCGCGGCCGACGCGCTCGGGCTCGTAGTCAAGCTCGACGCGAAGCATCCGCTCACCGCCGACGAGCTGCTGGCGCGCGCGAAGGTGCTCTCGGACGGAGCGCGCCCCGACGACGCGCTGCGCGCGATCGATCTCGTCGCGACGTCCCCGGGCGCCGACAAGGTCAGCACCGTGACCCGCGAGCGCGCGCGCGGCATGGCGCTCTACCGCGCGCGCGGGCGGTGGGGCGAGGCGGCGAAGGTGCTCTCCGAGTGTGCCGTCGCGGCGGGGCCGAAGGGCGCGGAAGACGCGTTCTACGCGGCCCGCGCGCTCTCGCGGGCGGACCGTGACGAAGAAGCCATTCGCGCTTACGACGACGTGCAGCGCCGCTTCGCGAAGACGCCGTGGGCCGAGCAGGCGGCGTTCTACTCGCCGTACCTCAAGATGCTGCACGGCGAGTGGAGCGCGTGCGCGCGCGGGTTCGATGCCTACCTGCGCGCTCACCCGAACGGGACCGAGGCCCGCGAGGGCGACCGCGACGGCGCCCTCTGCAAGCTCCTCGACGGCGAGACCAAGGCGGCGCGCTCCGGCTTCGAGCAGCTCGTCGAAGACGAGCCGGACCCCGTCGTGAGCTCGCGCATGGCCGACATGGCCGCGCTCGCCGCGCTCCGCGACGGCGATCGGACCCACGCGGTGGCTCGATGGACCGACGTCGCGCGGTCTCGTCCGCTCTCGTGGCCGGCGCTCGTCGCGCGCGCGCGCCTCGGCCTCGCGGGTGCTCCGATGCCGCAGGCGATCGATCCAGTCGAGGTCCCGCAGGGCGCCGACCCGCCGCCGCTGGTCATCGTCGTCCCTCCGCCGGCCGACACGCTCCATCACCTCGGTCTCGAGGTCGACGCAGAGCAGGCCCTCCATGACCGCGAAGGCGCCGTCACGATGGGCGCGGGCGGCCGCGCGCCCGAGGCGCTCTGCAGGGCCTACGGGGAGATTGGGCGCGCCCGCCGTCGCTATCAGATCGCGCAGTCGCTCCCGTCCGCGCTCTTCACCGCAGCCCCCGGGCCGCGCACGCGCTGGGCCTGGGAGTGCGCGTATCCCTCGCCGTATGCCGACGAAGTCCACGCGGCCGAAGCGGCAGAGGCCCTCCCGGCGGGCCTGCTCTGGGCCGTCATGCGGCAGGAGAGTGCCTACGATCCCGATGTCGTGTCTCCCGCGCACGCCGTGGGCCTGATGCAGCTCTTGCCCGAAACGGCGCGTCCCGTCGCCGACGAGCTCGCGCTCCCGCGAGACGACGCACGGCTCACCAGCCCGCCTTACGCCATCCGCGTGGGTGCGCGCGTGCTCCGCAAGCTGCTCGACCAGTTCCACGGCAGCGTGCCGCTCGCCGTGGCGGCCTACAACGGCGGAGCCGACTCGGTCGATCGATGGCTCGCGCGCGCGCCCGGGATGCAGCTCGATACGTTCGTCGAGCGGATCCCTTACAAGGAGACGCGCGACTACGTGGCCAGGGTCATGGGGAACCTCGCGCGCTACGGCTATCTCGCGCGCGGCGAAGCCGGCGTGCCCGTCGTCGACCTCGAGATGAAGCGCTAG
>OCTA010000216.1_pt1 | contig 53895 bp, 53 predicted proteins | sample 1538991 | NCBI WGS metagenome assembly OCTA01 (sample SAMEA3539302, study PRJEB22396) | soil metagenome | biome: tundra; feature: field; material: soil | place: USA | collected 2010-05 | depth 0.15 m
AACCCAGCAACTGGATAAGAATTCGCGACGAATTGCTTTCTCGACTGCGCGGGGAAGCAATCAAAACGGTCGACCTCCAATCAATACAAGTGCCCACAAAGGCAATCGTGGCATCGGTTGCCTAGTTGCCATTTACAGCGTGTCTGCGGGCTTCCGATCAAAAGCAACTGCACGCCTTCCGCTGGACTTGCGGTTCAGCAAAGGAATTCTATCGAGAAAAAACAATAACTGAGGGTCGGGTGTGACGCCCGGCTTCGGTGCGTCATCAATTCGCGTTCACTTGCGCTTTTTGACGAGACCCAGACTAGCCTTGATATTTTGAACCGAAGGCAGCGATATGCCCGTCGCTTTGGCGATTTCATTACCGGTCTTCCCTTCGCCCACCATCTTCTTCACCTCCGCGCGAGTTTCATCGGTAATGTGTGCCCGCTTGCGACGCCTGTTGCCGGCTCCTGACAGGCCCGCTTTCGACCTCTGGCGCCGCTTGCCGCTCCCCGCAGCCTTTACCGCTTTGACGAAACCCTCCGCGTTCTCGAAACCATACCGCGCCGGAAGATCAGCTAATTCTTTACTCCGCTCAATCGCGACAGACTTTTCCAAGGCCACGAGCTTTGCCCGCATCGTTGCGATCTTTTTGAGCTTATTGGAAATCATGTCTTGGATTCCTTATCTACCCATCTCGACAGCGCAATACGAAATTGGGTGCGCTCGTCCGAGGTCTAACGGCCGCCAGTCGGCGTAGAATTTGCCTGGCCCGGCCCTGCCGCTGGCGCAAGAGGAAGCCGGATGTTCGTTTGCACGGGCACAAGCGTGGCTGGCCCGTTGAACGTCGGCCAAGGCGAACTCTGAATTCCGGTCGGGTCGGTCCAAATGAAGGAGGATTGCCCGTGACCAGTTGAAGTGTGCCCGACATTGTTTGAATCGACACTTCTACTCAAAACCGACGGCGAGTTGAATCGGAGTCTGATGATCGTGAAGGGAGTGTTGACTTGGATTGTCGCACTGACGTTTGGCGCGGGTTGATAATCCGTCGAACCATTCCAGCCACCGCTCTGGGAGGCTTGGACGATGACATTGCCGGTGCCTGTGAACGTGAGCACGCTTCCGGCCAATGTTGCCGGACCAGCTAAAACTGAAAAGCTAACATGGAGACCGGATGTTGCAGTCGCGGTCAAGGTGAGCGCGGGACCGGGAAATAGGGCGGTCGCCGGAGGGATGAACGTTATCGTCTGCGGTTGGAGAGCGGTGAAAGTCGCGGTAACAGTCCTATTCGCGTTGTTCATCGCAACCGTTGTGGCCGCGCTGGTAGGATTGGCGACTGGATCGCCGGTCCAAAGAATAAAGGCATAGCCTGAATTGGGTGACGCGCTGATCGGCGGTGTTTCGGTGCCGGCGAGACCGCTGGCTGACCCCGTCGCGGCACCACCGGGCCCCGCATTGACTGTCAACGTGTATGTCGGGTTGAGAACCGTCACCGAGGAGCTCGCCAAACTGGACTGTACATAGTTCTCATCGGCGGCCTTGTAGGCCGACACCGTGAAATTACCCTGGTTCTGGAACGTCACCGAGGTTATCGAACCTGTTCCAGTCGCCGCCCCGCCCCAGACATAGGCTCCTGATCCCGATCCGCCGCTGGCGGTAAAGCTCACACTCTGGCCCGCGGAGACGGTCGCCGTGGCTGGAGAAATCGCAACGGGAGATTGATTTGCCGGGAGGATCGACCAATCGAAGGTGTTGGTGCCGGAATATTGCCCGGTGGCCGTTACCGTGAAGGAATAGCTTCCGGCATTGATCGCTGTCGCGGTGCCCGAGACATTGTGGGATGCGCCAGCAGGCGACGACGACAGGACCGGCCCCTGTGTGCTGCCATTGTATGAGAAAGAAATGGGAGAGCCCGAAAATACCGTCGAAATCGGGTTCACAGTGATCGTGGAGGCCGCAGTATTGCTCTGGTTGAAGCCGTTGCCCGCCGGGGAATAGACGTTGACGGCATAAGTTCCGGTATTGGGGAAAGTCACCGTTTGCGAATTTCCGCTGCCGCTCGCGCTGCCGCCCCAGACGTAGCCGTTCACTCCGCCATTCGCGGTGAAAGCGACGGATTGACCGGCGTAGATCGTGGGGCTTACGGGCGCCAGGGAGACGGTTTGGCCGGCCGGAGTGACGATGATCGTCGTTGTGGCCGTGTTACTCTGGGCGAAGTTGCTGCCGGCTGGCGAATAGACCGTGACCGTGTACGTGCCAACATTGGGGAAGTTGACGAGTTGCGAAGTGCCCGAGCCGCTGGCCAGACCACCCCAGACATAGCCGTTCTGCCCGCCGAGCGCTGTAAACTGAATGCTACCGCCCGCGGTGATGGATGGATTCTGCGGCGAAATCGTCACGGTCTGGCTGGCCGGAGTGACGGTGATCGTCGCCGTAGCCGTGTTGCTCTGGGCGAGGTTGCCGCCGGCTGGCGAATAGACCGTGACTGTGTACGTGCCAATGTTGGGGAAATTGACGAGTTGCGAAGTGCCCGAGCCGCTGGCCAGACCACCCCAGACATAGCCGTTCTGCCCGCCGAGCGCTGTAAACTGAATGCTACCGCCCGCGGTGATGGATGGATTCTGCGGCGAAATCGTCACGGTCTGGCTGGCCGGAGTGACGGTGATCGTCGCCGTAGCCGTATTGCTGAGCGCATAGATGCCGCCGGCCGGCGAATAGACCGCGACCGTGTATGTGCCGACGTTGGGAAAGCTGACGAGTTGTGAGGTGCCGGAGCCGCTGGCTGCCCCGCCCCATATGTAGCCATTCTGACCGCCGCTCGCCGTGAAGGAGACCGATTGGCCTGCGTAGATCGTGGCGGTCGTAGGCGTGAGCGAGACGGTTTGACCGACGACTGTGACGGTGATCGTTGCCGTGGCTGTATTGCTTTGATTGTATCCATTGCCCGCGGGCGAATAAACGGTGACGGAATAGTTGCCGACGCTCGGAAACGTGACTGTTTGCGAGCTGCCTCCCCCGGTTGCACTTCCGCCCCAAACGTAACCATTGACACCGCCGCTGGCAGTAAACGTGATCGCCTGACCCGGATGAATCGTCTGGGAGGTCGGGGCGATCGTCACGGTCTGCCCGAGTGGCGCCGAAACGGTAAAACTCTGGGAGCCAATCGTGGCTGACACACCGTAGTTATTGTCGTAGGCGACGGCGGTAAAGGTATGACCGCCCTGGCCCAATCCGGCCGTGTTGTAGCTGAAGGACCATCCCGAATTGGTGATATTATTTGGCGACCAATGGCCCCATGAAGTATTGGCCGATTGCACGTCCGGCCGGTAGCCGCCGAGGCCAGCGGAGAACGATCCGTTCGCTCCGCCGTCGACCAGAATGCGTACGGACGAAAGCGGCGCCCCGAGTTGCGCGTCCGCGGCCCAGCCGCTTCCGTTGATTGTTTGGCCTTGGGTCACGGGGTTTGGACCCACTCCGTCAAAAGAGCCGACCGGCACAGCCGGCGTGACCGTGAGGGTATAGGTTCCGACCGCGCCGGAGGGATTGTAATTCGCGTCGCCGTCTTTCGCGACCCAGAATTGGTAGCTGCCCGGCGCCGGAGGACTCCAACTCGGGACCCAGACGGCTCCCGGCGAATTGCCCGGGCTCGGCCCGAGGTTTGTCCCGGCGTAGCTGGAATTTCCAGCGTCCCAATTGGTGTACCCGGCGATGCAGAATTGCCACGCCCCCGAGCCGGAGCCGCCATAATAAGCGGGAGTGAAGTTTTGGGAGAAGAAGGGAAAGGAGGCGTTGCTGGAACCAACGGGCGACTGGTTGGATTTACCGATGACGTTGACGGTCCAGGTAATCGTCGGCGATTGCGCCCCATAGGAGTCTGTTGCCCATGCCGTAAAGGTCACTATTCCGACCGGGTCGCTAGTCGGGTTCTGCGAATTGCCCGAGTAACCGGTCCCGCCCCCCGCATACGCAAACGGCTGGCCATTCTTATTGATGCTGACCGCGACTAAATTCCCATTGTCGTCCTGGCCGTCCGCCGAGACCGTGTAAGTCTGCCCGGCTTGCACCTGGGTCGGGTTGGTAGATCCATAGGAACTCGACCAGCTAATGCGCGGAGCATCGTTGGCGGCTCCTGTGTTGACCGGGGCCGTCGAGCTATAGATCGGAAAGTCGCCCTGGCTGCCGCCTCCCTGATTATAGATGTAGACATAAACGAAGATTCTAAAATTGGTGTTAGGAGGAAATGAGCTATAATTCCACGTAAACGAATAGCTGGGTGACGGACCCGGATTTGGCGTATTGACCGGCTGGTATTGTCCGGCAACGGCATTCCAGTTACCGGAGGAATCTTGCTGTTCGAGCCACACATCCATCCCGAAGACACCCTCGGAATTTCGGGGATAAAACGGAGCCACCTGGTAGAGAAAATAACCTCGCGAATGGTCGGTATACCCGAATTGGCTGACGTACGGATACACAATCGTCAGGGAACTACCACCGTGATCCGCTCCGTAGTTTGCATCCGGAAACGGATCGTTGATCGGAATCGGGCTATGGTACTGATTGCCGTCGGGTGACACTGATTGAGTCGGACCGGGGTCGCCCCCGAATAGCCGTGTGGTGGCGAAAAGCGCTACCGCCGCAAATACGATTTGTATCCGTTGCGACATCGTCGCTCCCTCATACGGGCGAACTGCCGCTAAGGTGTCTCATAAAGCTCGACCAAGGCGAGGCCGGTCAGAGCCGAGCCAGACTTGGCTCCCACGACGGCCGTGTAATTACCGGGCGCAGCGAGGACAAGAAGTGACGAATCCACGCTGCCCTCAGCGAGATCAAAGGCGCCGGAAGCCGCAGCCAAGGTTCGGATCTGGTTCGTTTGCGGCGAATTGCTCCAATCGTCGTCAGACTCGATGGGCTGACTTTGGGCGTTGTAGAGCGTGAGAAAGGGATTTGCCAAGAGCCCGGTGAGCCCGAACTGTCCCAAAGCCGGGCCAACGCCGCGGATAAGCAGCCGTTTATGCCCGGTTCCGGAAACCGTGCAGCCCACAATCATCTGGCTATCGCCGGTGCCGACGAGCCCACGCGTGGAGATGTTCACGAATTGGCTGCCATCGTTAGGGCTGGCATCGTAGATCTCCACCAGCCCGACGTACCCGGTTTGATAGGCCGGCGGGGCGCCAGGCGCAGGCGATACGATTACGGTATACGCACCCGGCGCGAGGGTCGTGACAAGCGCACTATCTCCGCCGCCTCCTGCCCAATTTGTTAATGGAAAATCTCCGACCTGCGCAGCGACGGCGACTTCTGCCGCGCCGCCGTCTGGGGCGGTTGTCCATCCTTCGTTGGATGCGATGACGGACCCGGTATTGTCGAAAAGCTGAATTTGCGTCGCCGGAATGCACTCGCTCGCTGGGAATCCCGCCGTTTGCAGCGACGGGCCGACGCCCCGAATTAGCACGTTTTTTTGTGCGCCCGTTGGACCTTCGATAACAAAGCCGCCGATCAGGACATTTTCGCCGATCTGCACAAGACCCCTTGTGGAAAGGCCTACCAGTTGAGTGGTGCCGTCCGATTCCGGTACCGTCGTTTGTGGCGGCAGCACCGTGGCCGCGGCGGGGAGCACCCAATCGGCCTTCACATTGTCGGCGCCCACAGCGATCGTCGTCGTTGCGCCATCGAGCGCACCGCCGCTCGCGCTCAGAGTGTAAGTCCCAGAGTTTGCTGGAACGGGAATCGCATATCCTCCGGAGGTCGAAGTGACCGCGAACCAATCCCCATGATCGGGCGTGACTTTGATTCCGGCGATTCCTTCGCCGGGATCATAAGCGCCATTCGAATTATTGTCCCGATAAGCGACTCCGGTTATGAAAACCGTGTTTGCGTTGCCAAAGGGCAGGTCGCTCACGGTAAAGAATTCGTTGTTTCCCTTAAAAAGCGTCAGAATCTGGTTTCCGCTCTGCCCGGGCGAAACGTGGATTCCAACCATGCGGGTATGGCCGAGGACAAAATTGGGCAATGAATCACCCTGGGACAGAAAATCGGGCGGCGGGCTCCAGGAAGCGAGCGAATCGGTCAGTTGCGAGAGCATCCATTCCCGGGGCGTTATGTATGACCCGTAAAGATTGGCTTGGGAGATCTCCGTGTAGTTCGCTCCGTAGGAGCCGAAAGTGGCGCTCCCTCCCGTGGCATTCGGTCCCGTAAAAACGTTGGCCGGTCCACTCAGCAAAGTATCGGTGAAAAACGGCGTGGGATAAATGTAGGTTGGAGGTTGCCGAAGCGGCGGAAAGTTGGTCGGCGGGGGAACGGCTTGAGCACTCCACGCCGTAGCCTGGGCTTGAAAGAGAGGATAAAAGACAAGGGGGGCGTTGCTGATGGCCTCCGACCCAGGAAACAGCGCACTATTGGCCTGCGCAGTATGGTAGTCGGTTTGAATCTCGGCCTCGAGTTGACTGGCCGTCGTCGGCTGCTGCGCCAGCATGAACCCGGCGATTACTGGGTCCGAGTCAGCCAAATTAACGATGCCCGTCAGCGTTCCGACCGGGTCTTTGCGGGCAGAATTTAGCCATTCGATGGCCTGCTGTTCCTGGGGCGTGGGATCGCCCTGGGTCCATTGCTGCGAGGGCTGCGCACAAAGGACCGCAGGCCCCAGTACGAGAAGGGGAATTCGGATTTTTAGCATAAGAATTGGGTGTTCCCACTTAGATAATAGCAAGCTGGCGGGGATTGGACGGCCCTCGGAGGTACGTCGCGCCCCCTTGTTATTATCCTTGGCATGAGCACCACTGCACCGCTTCTGCCCTGCAACGATCCACGACGGAATGAATGGGGCATCTTCAGCGATCTCCTGGGCAGGGATATCGGACCCCCTCACGATGCTGCGCCCGAGGTTGCCGCCACCTTGATGAAGACAACCCTGTTCGAGGCTTTCGCGCGTGATCCGGGCGGATTCGTGGTAAAGATGCTGCATCGGCGGGGCGAAAGCGGGTCTGCCTTTTCGACCGTGCAGCGCGAAGCGGCCACTTATCCGGGCGGCTGGCCTGCGATGCGCGACGAAATCGCCGATCGCCTAGTGGCGCCGATGGACGGGAAAGAGCGGCTGATCACCGATGAAAGCCGTGGTTCCAGCTATGACGCGCTGGCCTATTGGCAGCCTGCGCAAGGAGGCCTGGTAACCTACATGCGGCACCGCATCCAATGGACGGTTCAGGCTATGCGTCGAGAGCAGGTAACATTTGCGCAAACTTTGGTCAGTTTGGAGGCGCTGCAGTCGGTTGGAATTGACATCAGCGAGGATGGGAGGGTCATTCGCCACATGGACGAGTTGCGACACTGGCCCGAAGGCGGAGCGGGTGACGCCGTTTCCTTGATGGGGCGGTTGCCGCCCGGTGCATCTGCGGGTGTGGGACGGTTTCGCCGCGAATACGCTCTCTTCGGCGGGGTATTGGGTTGTGCCGTGGATCCGGCCGATTCCCCCGCCGCGCGGGTCGGTCAATTGCGCGAGCTTGCGGTCACGGCCTTTCGAGTGGAGCGCGGTGGAATTGGGGACCCGGAAATGGAAAGGCGGATTGTGGCTTGGGATCCGGCAGCGGCCTCCTTTCGGCATACTTTCCCGTCCCTTACGGCCACTTATGAAAAATACGTTGAAAGCCGAACGGAGTGCCTTCCGCGCCAGGAAGCAGTCCCGGTCCCGCCGGCTGAATTGGAGGCTGTGGAAAGGCTCTCGGGGGAAGCAGATGGCGGCGGAAAGCTCGTGCGCCTGGCGCGAGCCGCACGGCGGTTCTGGAGCGCCAAGGCGGTTAACGACGCTGATCTCAGTAATCCGCAGCGGCCTGACTACGAATACCTCGCCCTTGTGACGGGTCACGAGGTCGAGACCGATCCGCCTTCGGTGCGTCTCTTCGGCTCAATTCGGGCCATGGCGCAGGAATGGGCTGACGTGGCGGTGCGTCTGGCAGAAGGCAGATTGGCGGGTCGGGTCACGGCATTAAAGCGGGCTGTTGTGTCCTATGATCCGGCTAAGGACGGCTATCTTGGGGAATACCTTCGAGATCCGGAGGTATGGAAGGATCCCGCGCGTCCGTGTCCGCTTCCGGAAGCCCACGTCGTGCAACACGAACTTTTCTTTGGCGAACCCTCGCCCATTTCTTGGGCTGAACCTACAACCAATTAAGCGACATGATTCAAATCCCTCAGCATAATATGAATGCGACGCAGCCCATCGTCCGCTTCCCACAAGCAATTCTCGCCAGCAGCGCCCGCGAACAACTGGAGGAAAAGCTCCGCCGAGCTGTCGTCGACTGCCGCGCCACCCACACGTCGGTGGCCGAGCCGTTATTGCGGCGTCTTGCCTGGCATCCGGGCCTCGCGGCGGAACTTCTGTGCGCGGAACTGTTAACCGCAAAAGAGATCGAGACGCTGTTATCCAATCCGGACGCGGCCTGCTCGATCCTCCTCGAAAACTATGCCGGCCTTTGTAAGCAAATCGAACCTCGGCTCCTCAATCACCCGCCGTCGGTTGAGCGCCTCCTGACCGATCAGCGGACGACCCATCGCACCGGCTTACGGACCGAAAGCGAATACTTGAGACTCCTGCGATTGGATGCCGATCGGCGCTACCGGCTCAACTCGGTGATCGATCGTCCGATCGTCCTTGCATCATTGCGTGACGAATCGGAGATGCGATGGGGAGAATCGCCGTCGATGGCCTATTTTTATTTGGTAACCCATGAGGATATCCCCCTCACTTCACAAATCGTCTCCGTTCTGGGCGAGGATGAGGAGTACCTCTATCTCACCTTGCGACTCGCGCTCGGCCGGCGCCGGCCGGACTCAGAAATCGCTCTTTTCGGCGATTTCCACACGGCTCCCTGGGCTTTCCACGTCCTGCGTGATCGCCTGCTTCCAGAACGGGCCTCAGCGCTCGTTGACGCGGTGGAATCGCATCCCGCTTGGGTCGCGCAGTGGTGGCAAATCGCAGGTTGGGATAGCGCTCAGTTGGAGAAATCGTACATCCGGGTAGCGGCGAACTGCCCCCGCCACGAACTTTCTCCGGAGCTCTATTGGTTTTTTCGCACCGTTGGCGGCGCGCCTCTGCAACGAACCGCGGCTTAGGTGACGAAAGAAATTGCCGCGAGGTCATTCGATCCTCTGTAACACCGCCGCGCAAAAATGCGCATCGGCACCGCCGGCATATATCTTGGCCAGAGATTCATCGATGAGAAGCAGGCTTGCGGCGGCCCAGATGAAGCTCTCGGTTTTTCTGGCCGCCTCTACGGCATGGCGCGCCGTCAGCCAGCCGCCTTCGCTTGCCGCGAGATAGGCCTGCGCGGCTAGGTCGGACCCTCCGGAAGCAGTGGCCGCGATGGCCAACCATCCGCGAGAGGACACGGTGATTTCGAAACGGTCCCGCGCCTCAATAAGGTAACCAAAATCCGAGGCGCTTGGATGGTTGCGGTCGAAGCTTGCCGGATTCCAACGCGGCTCGCGCAGCCACCATTCCCCGGAGCCGCTTTCCAGGCCGCTGAAGGGTTCCATCTCCAGACCGGCTGTTTCGATGCCCAACGGGCGCAGGAAGGAGCTCAACGCAAATTCGAGCACGGAATTTGTCCGCGAGGTCACACCCGCGGCGAACCACCGCGCCAGCGCGTGTTCGGTGATCGAGTCCATGCTTTGATTGTAGCAAGAGGCATAGGGGTCTCGGCCTTGCTAGAATCAATAATGTGAAGACACCAAAAATGGGCTTGGAAGCGCTCGTCGAAGCGAAACTCAAGGAAACCGGAAACTGGCCTCAACCGCCGTGGGTTTTGGCCGCGATGGCCGAGGACCTTAGGGCTGTCTTCGAGAAGCTGGTAGCGAAGAGAATCAATTCCGGGTACGTCCTGAAAATTTACGGCCGGAAGCCGCCCGCCCAAAAGGAAGGGGGTGATCCGCGCCAGGGCCGCCAGTGATGTCGAGGTCGATTCGACTCCTTCTGATCGCGGAAAAGCCGGCACAGGGCCGCGCTTTGGCGGAGGCGCTCCTTCTCCCCGGCGATCACACTGAGGAAGAGAACGCCATCACTGGACGGACGGCGGACGGTGATATCCTTGCTTGTGCGTGGGCCAGCGGGCACCTCCTGCGGATGTGTCCTCCCGAGGCGCAGAACCCGGGATGGGCTGCATTCCGTTGGGAGGATCTCCCGCTGGTGCCACCCGGCGGGCGGTTTCGTTACGCCTGCGTCGAGGGGAAGGCCGGCTGGCTCCGCCGGATCGGCGAATTATCCAGGAGTGCACAAGAGATCGTTAATGCTTGCGACGCCGCTCGCGAAGGGGAGCTGATCTTCGCCGAAATCATGGCGTGGGCTGGAATCGATCCGGACACACCGAATGTGCGCCGAGTCTGGATCACCGACACGACGCCTGAAGGCTTAAGGCGAGCGTGGGCGGAAGCGTCACCATCGGCAAAGTTCAAGCACCTGCGCGCGGCTGCCTGGGCGCGTTCTCAAGCCGATTGGATCTGGGGATTCAGCGGCACTCGGATGGTGACACTCGGACTTCCGCCTGCCGACAGCGCCCCCGCAAGCGGCCGCGCGGTCTGGCCGATAGGACGGGTCCAAACTCCTGTCCTATCGCTAATTGAGGAACGCTGCCTGGAAATCGCGAGCTTTCGTCCTGAGACGTTTTGGCGGATGGAGGCGGAATTCGAAGGAGCCGAACACCGCCGCTTTCGGGCCTGGCTGGTCGCTCCTGATTCCCTTCGTTTCGGCCATACGGAAACTCATTTCCATCGCTCCCCCGAAACAAACGAGCTCCGCCGCCTCCTACTTATCGAGGCGGGCATCTCTTGGCAGGTCCAGGACACGCGCGAGGACGGGCTCCAAATGCCGCCTCCGCTCTTCGATCTGGTTGACCTGCAACGCAGCTGCAATCGGCTCTGGGGCTGGACAGCTGCCTTCACACTCCAGACGGCGCAGCGTCTCTATGAGGGTGACCACGCGATCAGCTATCCCCGGACCGATAGCGCCGCGTTACCGACCGCGATGCGTTCGGAAATTCAGTCCCGATTCTGGAAACTGTGGCACGGATGGGCCGCGCGCGCCTGGCCTCATTTGGGCGGCTTAGCCCTGCCACGTGATCCTGGCGGAGAGCATTTCAGCGATGAAAGGGTAACGGACCACTATGCGATCGTGCCAACGGGGATTGTGCCGGCGATGGCTGGGAACGAACCCGGACGGGTCCGGCCCGAGCGGACCTTGTGGGAATTGATCGTAGTCCGATTTCTTCTCGCCTGGCTGCCTCCGGCACGGATCGCGCATTGTCGACGCATATTGGAGCGCGAAGGGGAAATGACCGAAACCTGGAGGGCGGTTCTGGAATCCGATTCGGTGCTTGATCCCGGATGGCTCGGTTATGAGGACGCGATGTTGAACACGACTGGAATCGGCCCCTCTCTGGCACAGAGACTCGCGGAAAAGGCCTTCCTTCCAGCTGGAGCCAACGCTCGATTGCGCGAGTTGCGCATTCGGCCAGGCCATACTTCGGCGCCGCACTATTACAACGACGATCTTTTATTGCAGAAGATGGTCGCACTGGGGCTGGGCACCAGTTCCACCAGGGCCGAAACGATCGTAAGCTTGGAGAAGTCGGGCTTAATCGAACGCGGCACGATCGGCGCTCGGTTTGTCACCACCCGCCACGGCGCGCAACTGGTCGCGTTGCTACGCGGCTCTTCGGCTTCGATTTTCACCGATCCGCAGGAAACGGGCGCTTGGGAACGCCAGTTGGAGTTGGTCGAACGGCGGCGGGAGCCGATGACTAAGGAGCAATTCATTGAAAATCTCGTTCAACGCCTCCGCGGCATTAAGGCCGCGATCCAGGCTGGGCTTGGCATGCCTCAAATGGCGTTTTGCCCCGACACCGGCAGGCCGATTCGGGAAGAGAAAGATCGCTGGACCTTTCCTCCTGGCAGCCGCCTGGCCGCGGTGAGATGTCCCAAGGTTATCGCGCAACGGTCGATGGCTGCCGGTGATTATGTCCAGGTTCTCCTCGGCGGCTCCAAGGGCGGCGGCCCTTTCGACGGCTTTGTGGGCCGGAATGGACCATTTGCGTGCTGGCTCGTTTTCAACCGGCGGGAGCGGCGCTTCACCTTCCTCTTCAAGCGCCGCGGCCTTGGCCGAGCGGCGCAGGCCGCGGTTCGACAAGGTGCCTTGCCATCATCTGGGTATGGAGACACCCGATCTAAACCTGGCCCACCTCCTGACCGGACCCGGGGCTGACAGAACAGGCTATCGATTCTACGAGGAGCCAATTCGCAATCTGCTCGAAGCGATGGACCAAGGCGTTTGCCCATGGAACAATCCCTGCCTCACGTGGCCAATTGCCAATGCCAAGACGAGACTCACCTATCGCGGTTTCAACCAATTTAGCTTGGCCACGGCAACGATGATTGCGGGCCACCGTTCGCCGTATTGGTTAACTTTGATCCAGGCAAACGAGTTCGGCGGAAGCGTAAGAAAGGGCTCACGCTCGACCATGATCGTCTTTCGGAAGGTCTTCGAGACGGGGGGGCAGGAAACCAATGAAGGAGCGAAGGCACAGCCGGGGTTCGATCATTCTCAACGACGCGATGAGGATCTGGCAAAAGTGCGCAAGTTCACCCGCCTTTTCTATTTCAGGGCTTTCAACTTCGATCAGACGGAGAACGTCGACATCGGCGTAGACCCTCATCCGACCGTGCAACGGCCGAACGTTCAAAACGACTCTGAAAACGCCGCCCAGACGATAGTCGCCGGCTTCAAGGACAGGCCAAGGATTGAACACAGCCAAAGCATCGTCGATCGTGCCGCGGGATCATATTCTGAGGCGCAGGATGTCGTAAGCCTGAGGCCGCCGGAAGATTATGTCACGGCGGGCGAGTATTGGAGCGCGTTATTCCATGAGCTGATCCACAGCTGCGGCGCAGCTAACCGTCTCGATTTTAGAAAAGGAGCGCCCCAAGCTCGATTTGGGGACAAGGATTATGCGCTCGAGGAATTGACCTGCGAAATCGGGGCGAATCTGCTCCTCAGCCGAGCCGGACTGGAAAATGAGGTTCTTCGGGCAAACTCTGCGGCCTACCTGCGTTCGTGGCGGAAAAAAATTGGTGAGAACCCCCGCCTTCTGATTGGCGCTGCCGATCGTGCCGTGAGGGCGGTCAACCTTGTTTTGGGAATCGCCCCGATGGCAGCGACCGCAGATCCCGTGAAGGATTCGGCTTCCCATTTCGGCATGGCCTCACCGAATCCGATGCCGCTTCCCTCCGTCGAAGCGATGGCGCGGGAGCTTGCAGCCTCGCCCATAGCCGTCCGGCGCTCGTTAGAACCTTCGATCGGCGGATAGCCGTTTCAGGAGGGCAGGAAGAATCCAAACAAATGCTGTTGAAGGTGGGCTGCCCAATCGAAAAGGACGGCGCCGATCGAAAACCAGGCGATCGCACAAAAGGCGTGCCGCGCAATCTGCCCAAGCGGCCCGCCGGCCAGAGCCGTTCGCAAGGTCGAGGCGGCAGCCGGAAGAGCGAAACGCCAGAGAATGGCCGCAAACACGGCCAATCCGCCGTACGGAAGAAGATAATGGCGAATGTGGAGGACATGCTCTCCGGGCACCGGTCCGGCTTGGTTGACAAGCCATGCGTCAACGACGACGCCGAGCGCAACGATGAAAAACAACACCAAGGCGCCCACCACCAGGACCTTGGCCGCGCCCGCAATTCGGCTGAAGAAGCGAATGAAGTTCATGCCCCTGTAGATAGTGGGCATCGAGTGTCGAAACGACAAAGGGCGCCCTCGGTGCTGGGCGCCGGTCATTCCTCATGTGCCACGCACCGGTCAGGGCCTCAGTCGCACGCTGAAGGCGACTTGCGCTTGGGAAAAGCGGTCGGCCTCGGGAGCGATTTCCAAATCCAGGTGATCGATCGTGAGGCCCGGTTCGCCGCAGAATGACTGGATGTCCGCTAGAATGTCCGGCCAAGCGCGGAACGTCGGCCGGTCGAAAGCCAGGACATAATGTCGAACTTCGATCTCGCCTGAAATCTCGGCTGACCGGCTCTCGATGCTCCAATTTTGTTGCCAGTGCTGTGCCCGAGCATCGAACGCGCCGCTCGATGAAAGGCTCGCGCGCGCCCTAGCGAGCGTGGATTCGAGCATAGCGGCCCTCTCCGGTGTAGCGGCCTTCAAGTCGGCGAGAGCTTGCTGGAGTTCCGGGTCCGGCGCGGCCCATGCGTTTGCCGGGGCCGAACGGAAAACATGGGCCACAACGAAAACAGCAATGCCAGCAATCAGAATGCCGCCTCCAACCTTGAGCGACAGGGTCGGATATTTAAGCATGGGGCGTTGAAGGTATATCGGAGGGGAGAAAGAAGCCGCGCAGGGTAAAGGCGGCGGGGGCCGGCACCGGCGTGGGGCTTAGGGCGCTAACCATGCCCCGCAACAAACCTGGGGAGCCTGGGTCCATCAGACTCCAGGGCGGGTTCGATGCCGCCAGCGTCTGAATGAAGACGGTCAAGGGAGGCGGGATCGAAGCCGCGCCTTCGAGGATGCGGCCTTTAATCACGAAGTCAGATCCGGTGATCGAAACGCTTTCGAGCGAGATTGTGGGCGGGGTGGCTCGCGCCAGGGCAAGAAGAAGCCTGCCCTGAAGTGGCGGCCCGAATTCGACGAGGCTGAGTTCGCGCGCAAGACCGTCGATTCGCGCTTTTGCCGCGCGATGGGTTTCAACCAACCGTTCGAGCTCCGCGTGCTCAGCTCGGTAGGCCGTCATTTGGCGGTGCGCGAGTTCGTTTGCTTCGCCCGAATCGTAAACATGCCAAGCCGATCCCAGCATCAGCAGGAAACCTGCAACTGCTGCGATCCGCGCTAAGACGGCCGGCCGAGCAAAAAACGGTGTCTGTGGGAGGAAATCGGAAAAACTCCCTCTCTTCAGGCGGTTAGCCGTGGCGAGGAATTCGGTGATCGTGATTTCGGTCAGCGCCAGCTCTTTCACCGTCTCCCTTAATCGTGCGGCGGATGTTTCCTGTTCGATCAACAGCAGCCCGGGAGGAAGCGCCGCTCCATCGAAGAGCGAAAGGGCAGCGTTGACGTCGCTTGCAGCCTTCTCCTCGAATTCGTTTGCGGTTTGGAGGCGGAAATAACGGCTGCCCGTTGGGCTGGCGCAGGCAACCAGCGAGCGGCCGCCGATGGCGATAACGGCCAAAAATTCTCCCTCGTTGCACGGAGGGGTGTTTTCGACAAGGCTAAGCAGCGGCCAGACACCGTCGACGGTGATTCCCCGTTTGCCGAGGCCTTCCACGAGGCGGCGGAGCCGCGAGCGGTTGTCGAGGTAAAGGACGGTCGTGTGGCCGCTGCCATCCAGGCTGCGGCGCGGCGGTTCCGCGCTCCAGACTGCGTGCGGCAGATTCAAGGCTGGATATTCGGCGGCTAGCACCGCTCTGAGCCGCGCTCGGCTGACCGGAGGGCACGCGACCGCATGGACGTCGAGGCTCGCGGGATGGTAGATGATGCGTGAAGCAGTGATCCGCTCCGACCGGTCAACCAATTCTAAAATCGCCTCGATCTGATCCTCGCGCTCTCCGACCGTGCGCGTCAAAACCGTCCCGTTTGGGGCACGTAACCGAATCTCGGCGTCCCACCAAAGAATGACGGCAGAGTCCATCGCTACAGGTTCGTCAGGTAGTAATAAACGTCCACGAATCCAGCACCGGCATCCTTGGCGAAGACCACAGTTCCTTGAGTTTGGTCGACTGTGGCGGGGGTGAGCGCGGTGTTTTGCGTGAGTCCGGAGCCATCGACGTCGAGGGACAGCTGGTAGGCATCGGCATCGGGCACGCTTTTGATGATGAGATAAGCCACACGGCTGCCGCTCGGGATCAGCGTGCCATTGCCCGCGAGATTGAAGGCGCAGGCCCCCGAACCGGCGGTTTGACCGGTAGCGCCAGGATTGTTGGTGCCGTCGCTCACCGAGCATTCCACCCGACTCAGGGCAGCGTAGCTCAAGGTCGGCGCCGCGGTTCCGATGAATGATTCCGAAACAGGCGACCACGTGAAGCCATTGGCGGTTCCGGTCGTCGTCGCATTCTGGGCCCCCATTCTTAAACTAATTGGTCGTTCAAGGAAGCTTTCCGCCAGCAGCACATTGTCGAGTGTGGCCGCCGCCGCCACGGCTGCGGCCGTCGGGGTGCCCGTCCCGGTATACTCGGTCGTCAATGCCGAAGACGTTCCTTCGGTGACCGGGATGGTTCCAATGGAGCCCGGCTTGCTCAGGTACTGCGTTATGGCGCTTTTCAGCACACTGGCTGTGCCCTCCGCGTTGCGGACTCGGCCGTTCTGCAACACTTTGGCGATCGCGGGCACTCCAATCGCGATGATGGCCGCGATCACTGCCAGGACCGCGAGTATTTCCACGAGGGTGAAGCCTTGATTTCGTTGCAGGGAGCGCGCCGAGACGCTCGCCGGGATATTTGAAGAAGGATTTTTGTTCATAGAGCGAGACGCGTCTCACTCTTGATTATGGCAAGGTCCGGATCCCCCCCACGAACCTTGCCACTATCTAGTAAGGGGATGTCTCGATTCCATGCATATTATGCCCAGGGCATTGTTTTCCTTATGGCCTTGGCTGCCGGCGCCGGCCTCGGCTTGCACCTGGGCCGATGGCATTACATTCGAGCGCATTCGCCGCGGCAAAATGCGTCGGCGGGGCTTTCGGTCCATTTTCCCGCCACTCCCGACGCGGCAGTCACCGCAACTTGGACGGAACTCTTCAATGTGGCCAAAAAGGAGATTTGGCTCTCGGCCGGAAGACTGGAATCAGTCGCGATTCTCCGATCCTTGGATGAAGCCGAACGGCGCGGAGTAGCGGTGTACCTTACCCTTTCGGTAGGGGACAATCCCACTCCCGAAGCCGGTGCTCGCGCCTGGCTTCGCGACAAGACTTCCCTTCGCTGGGTGCGGATTTCCCAAAGTCATTTTAGCGGGGCCGCCTGTGTGGTGGACGGAAATTATGCCATCGTCACGGCGCAAGGGCTGCTCGCGACCGATGCTAACGCGCAGGACGGTGGCATTTTCTTGTACGCGACCGGCGCCGAAGTCGCCGGCCCATTGCAGACTCGGCTCATGGCGCAATATGCCGAGGCAGACCCCGGCACCGAATGAGCCGTCACCCTGCCGTCGTCTCGGTGCCACAAACCTTGTGGCAATCAAACGGGAGCCCTCCTCCTTGGAAGGCCGAATTCGATCGCTGGGCGGTGACAGGAATTCTCCAAGCGCTCGCCGTGCCTGAGAAATGCATGATTGAGCCCGATGTACTGGGTCTGATTCCATATCGACCCGATTTGCTCTTGGAAATCGGACCGGCAGCGCTAAGTCATCCTGCGCTTCGCAATGTCATTTTCGGACATCCTCGTTGCGCCCTCGCGCTCCTATTGAGCTTCTACGAGGACCTCGCCGATCGGCTCGAGCCATATCTCGAAGGCTCGGGCGAATGCGTCTTCCACTTGCTGAAGTGGGCGGAGGAGACGAGGTGCGTTCTGCGGCGAGAGGAGCCGTTTTATCGGAGAATCCTTGTCCGAGACAGCTATTGGGGCTTCCTGCAAGCCAAGCGAACCGCCAATGCAAGCCTCCTGGCGGACGTGGCTGCCTGGTGCTCCGATGCGCGTCACGAATACGCGGCGGCAGCGGCGTACTTCCTTCTAACCCACCCAGCAGAGCCGGTTGGCCCTTACCGCAAGGTCCTTTTGGGCGATCCCTTTTATGCTTACCTCGTGTTGCCGCGGCTTTCATTGCGAGGATTTGCGGTTTCTCCAGAAGACATCGGTGCCAGGCCCAAGTGGGCCTGCCATTTCACCTGGAGCGAATTTTCGACCCGCAAAGATGAGTTCGTTCCCTTGACGCATTCGGATCCGGGTTGGCTCGTGGAGCTTGCGGCGGAACTCGGCTGGCTCGATAACCCATTGCGGCTCGACCAACTGGGGAAGTTGGTAACAAACGCCGGGGTTGGCCATCCGCTCCAGCGACCGGCGATGCAATGCCTCATCGATGCGAAGAAAGGAAGGGCCTTCGGGCAGGTTGCTACTTTCAAGGTATGACTGCTTCGTTGCGAATTGTCTTTCCGATGTTGCTGGCCGCCATCTTGCTCTCATCGGGACTGCGGGCCGCCTCTGGCAGCCCGGCTCCGGCGAGCGCACTCACGCTCTTCGATGCCTATCTCGCCGAAGCCGCGCCAACCCAGCCGATCTACCGAACCGATTTGCGCCCGGGCGGCGACGACGCCCACGTTCCGCTCGGCCGGCTTCTAGGCCGTGGACCGATGATCGGATCGTTCACCTACCGGCCCAAGACCTATGAGGAGCTGAGCCGCCTGGAACGGGCGGCGATGCTGCATGATCCGAAATTCCACGCTTTCCTGATCGCCGCGCGGGAACAGGCCGACGCTGTTGGGGACGGCGGGCAAACCGGCGAGGATGCGGTGCCCATCCTCGGTCGAAAGAGCCTCATCCCCGGCCGCTCCGAGCCGCCTCCGATCCTCCAGCGCTTTTCGATTTCGCCGACGGAGATGCTGCAACGCCGGCCCATTTTCGTCGTACTCCCCAGGTTATGAACTATCCCGGTGCAGGCCCGGAGGCAATCGATCCAGACAAGCTCAGGTATGTCCTGACTACGGTGCATGCCCAGGTGGTCGTCGCCCTCTGGCTTTCGGCGGGCATGATACTCGCTTTTGCGAGCTTGGTTTGCATCGCTTTCAGGTTGCGACGGGCCGCAATCTGCTTTGGTTGCGGATATTCTCTCACCCTCTTCTTCGTTCACAACGGGCATGCGCTCATCCTGGGAACTGCCGGCTGCGCCACTTGCGTCATCGGTCTTTTATGGCCGGAGAAGAAGCCGGACCGGCGGGACTCGCCGCTTCCGAGATCGCCGCCAGGCTAAGGGAGCCAGGCGCTTCTTCACCCATTTCCTCCACCAGCCAGACGGTTCCGTTCGCGGAAAAATGGAGATTGGTCCGATCGACAAGCCGGAGCAGGAGCTCGTCGACATTCTGGCCCGAATATTTGCCTGAGATCTCGCGAGTTGTGCCGCCCGAATAGGCGACACCAACCTCGAAAGTTCGGCCGAGGACGGCTACGACTTCCGGCATCGCGGCGTGGTCGAAGATAAAGTCGTACATCGGGCCTCGGCGCGTCACGTAGCCGTGGGCGGATTCGAAAGCGACCCGATCCGGTAAGCCCAGGGGCATGGAATCAGCCGGCGGCGCTTGTGGGACGGGCACGGGCTCGGCCTTCGCCGAGGGAGGTTGCGGGGAGGATGGCGCCTGCGCTTTGTAGGTGCGGACGCTATCGTCTTGGGCCGCGACAGTTTCTCGCAAGAGACCGGCCATCAAGACCGTGAGCAAAAGGAACCGTTGCATGTATGTGATAATAGCAAGGTTCCAAAGGCATGCTGCGCGCTGGGCTCAAGCGGCCGGCCGTGCCGGCCCCTTGCTACAATCTAGTTAAGGATGGTCGCCAATTTCCCCCACGAAGACCGACTGGAACGCATTCGCGCTGTCACGACAGAGGTGAACGGCATTCCTTTGCGCGACGTCATGGAATCGCTCTTTGGCTTCCGGGGAAAGAAGGCCGGCCACGACATGGTGAAATACGAGGTTTCCCCTGGTTTTTATCTAAACTGCTCCACCACTGGAAACTGGTTCGCCAGTTTCAACGGAGCGCCCATACCGGGTTTGGGCGGAAACGGCCGGAAGGCGAACGGCTCCGTCGGCGCAATCGACGCGGTCATCGCCGTCCGTTCGATCTTGGGAGGCCGCTGCGACTTCCGGGAAGCACGGGCCGAACTGCAGCGCGCGTTTCTGCCCCAGACCCTGGAAGAGGGGTATGTCGGCGGAGCGGGTGGCCGGCCGCCGCGGGCCGCCAGCCCGCCGGAGACGGAAAGCTCGAAGGAATTGCCCGCGCGGTTCGACCGCGCCAGCGACTATCTGCAAGTGGTCCGATCTGGCCAGTACGAGCCGATGCTCAAACTTCCCGAGGATCTCGCCGAACATGTTTTTCGCTATCTTACGGTGACGAGAAGAATTCCGGCGGAACTCGCGTCGGGACTGGTGGAAAGCAACGCCGTGTATCCGAGCGTACGGGAAAGATGGCTCAAATCTCGGCGCACAGGTCGACCCTACCTTCTGGCTGAACCCATGGTTGTCTTCCCGTTGTCCTCGTGGCGGGAAAACATGGTGATTGGCTACGATTATAAGACGATTCCCACGGAACCGGCTTACGCCTCGTTTGCTGCGACGGAAGGGCGCAAGAAATTCGGAGGCTACCTGGTCGGGCGGTGGGACGAAAATACCCGGCATGCGATCGTGACCGAAGGTGCGTTGGACGCCATCAGCAAGTGGGCTTTGGATCGGCCGAAATCGGACACCTGCATCTGGGCGATGTCCGGTGCGCGCACGAGCGAAATCCTAGTCAGCGAATGCAGAAACCGCGGCATCGATGTTCGCGCGGCCTTCGACAATGATCCCGCTGGCCGGTTTGCGGCCGTGGCGACAATGAACATGTGCCGCGAGTTTTGTGTACCCTGTTCCTGCGAGTTCGCGCATCCCTCGGAAATCGATTTGGCGCTGAAAGACGACGCTGCAGGTCCATCGCGGCTTCGCTCTCTCGCTGCCATGTGCCATGAGCACGGTCTCGCCCATCGTTTCGGCGAAGCCGAGGACGGCTTCCTTCGAGGCGTGGTGGTCAATCACGGCGCCGTGGTCGATCTCCTGACGGGATTTCTGAAAGCTGACCAAATCGATCGCATGACCGCCGAGGCTCGCGGCGATTCGGCGCCTCAGGCCGAGCCGCGCGTTTTTTTGGACTTCCGGAATAAGGACTGGAACGATCTGCTAAAAAATGACTTTCAGCCGAAGCTTGTGCCGGAGTCGGAGGTCGAAACGAAAGTATCCGTGAGTCGGTCCGTTGGACCGGAGCCCTCGCCATGATGCATTTCACCAATCCGGCGGGCGATGGTCCCTTTTTTGCCGAACTCCGCGAGAGCGGCATCCTCGCTCCCGATGTGATCGATCGGATCAACGAGAGCATGGGACGGCCAGAGGCTGGAACTCTGAATGACTTCCTCCTGGCTGGTGCGGACCTGATTCCGGAGAAGCCGTGGCTCGCGTGGCTTATCCGCCGGCATGAATGCCATCGTTTCGGACGGGTGAACTGGCATGAGGAAATCGCTCCTTTGTGCAGCGCCGGCCCCGCCCCCGGGGGCAACGTGCCATACCGCAAATGTCACGACGGATCGATGCTCGTGGCGATCCTCCGGCCGGATTGCCGGAAAGCCGCGGAAGAATGCTGGCCAACCTTGCGCCTGTGGTGGGCGGCCGCCACATTGAGTGAATTGCGCGAACTCGACCGCGCTTGGAAAGGAGCTGTCTGAACGATGGCGAAACTTCTCACAGTTGACGGCTGCGGACCGATGGTCTGTTCCAACTACCGTGAATTGACCGCGGCAATCGACAAGGCCTACGCCGGACCGAGGAATCGACCGTTGGAGTGGAACGGCATTCTGGCGTCCCTCGCAGACGGCTTGGTGCGGGGGATTCATCCCCTGCGAGAGATCGCCGATATGGAAAAGGAACTGCGGGTGCTTGCTATTCCCCGGCGTCCTGAGAGGGGAACGGACGTCACTCCGAGCCCAGGCTGATCGTATTACTTGGGGCCGCTCAGCATCTGTCCCGCGCCGATCAACTGGAACTTGTCGTGACCTGAGATTGCTGGGCGGCGCTCGAGCCGATACTTTGGGCGATATTCGCCACCACCGGAGCAAACCAAAGGAGGATCGATGCGACTGTGGCGAGGATCGCTTTCCCAAGGCCGTTATGGGTGACGAAATAGTAAGCGATCCCAAGCCCGATTATGCTTAGGAACTTGAGGATGGCGAAGACATAGCCGGTGATGTTGTTCATACCGCTTTGCAGCCCTTGATCCATGTTCTGAGGGCCACTGAAAACGGCGCTCGAACTTTGTGCGTGCGCGTGAGCGAGGAAGAGGCAGCCGAATAGGACGATTGGAAGCAGCCAGCGGCGCCGCTTGTGGAGGGCGGAAATGGAGAGCGGATGTGGGCTAGTCATACCTTGATAATGGCAAGCCGCCGCCCCCCCCTAAGCCGCCTGCTATTATCAAGAATATGGGCAGACGTTGGTTCCTTCATGTCTTGACCGTGCTCGCGAGCACCACTCGGGCGGTTTATTCCGCGGAGCCGTCGCCACAAGCTGCCCATTCGCCCGCTTTAACAGCCCAGCCCAGTCCGGTGCCCCCGGCAGCGCCGGTCGGCACGACTGCGACCGCCACCTCTGGGACTGCGGTGCGAGCGGCCGTCCCATCGCCCGCTAGAAATCTTGTCGCCAAGCCGATCGACGATCCCGCGCTGCCGCTGCGGCTGCCAGGGTTCGAGCTCCGAGTCCTCGACGTGAAGAAAGATGTTCTCTTCAACGTCAACGGCAATTGGGTTCAGGCCTCGGTTCCGGTCTACTTTTACTATCCGACGGCCGGCAGGGATCGGGCGCATGCGGTGGAGCTTTTGCGTCAGGTTTACGATGACGTGCTTAAGCTCGGCCAGGAGCCGGAATGGACCGCTGCGGAGTTGCAGCGGGTGATTATCAACCTCGATGCGTCGATCAGCCTCCTGGAGAAGCCCTGATGCTCAACGTCCGCTATCATCGCCAGCTTTCGCGCTCGATCTACGTCTGGGGAATTTTTACTCCGAACGACTTCGGAATGCTGATCGTGGGCCTAGGGCTGAATATCCTGATCCTCAATAGCCACTTGGGCATGGTGGCGCTGCTCATCGGTTATCCGGCCTACTTGGCCGGATTTCGCCTCGGGCGCCCGCCCGGAAATGACGTGCACTTTTTTTCCTCACTTTGTCTTCCGCGGCTCTTTCGGCCGGGGCGGTTCGAAGCGATGGAATGGCGAAAGTGATCTCCCATGAGCACAAGGCCTGCCCGACTATTCGAAAGGACCAACGAGCTGGATGGGCGCACGTACGACCGCGAGCTATCCGCCCTCGGCTTGGAGCAAGGGGTAGTCATAAACAAGGATCGCTCGCTTGGCATCGGGTTTCGTCTCGACGTCCCTTACACGCCCGCGCTCTCCGACGAAGCGATCGCTGGAGTCTACAGCGGGCTGGGCGGTTTCTTGAACGCGCTGCCCGAATATTTCGATATGCAGATCATCTGGACCCAGCATTCGCGAGCAGCCGATTTTGCCCGACGTCTGGCCGGACTGGAAATATCCGCCGGAATCGCTGGAGAGGTCCAGCGAGAGCAACAGGAAAATCTCATCGCCCTCCTCCGGGAAGGGCAGCTGCGTTGGATCGAGGTTTACCTTATTCTCGTGCGAAAGCTGCCGTATGACGACGCCGTAATCCGGCGCAAGACGGTCGGCGTCGCGCGCAGTCCGCTGCAATGGGCGCAGGGCTTTTTCACCAACGCGCGGGAGCGTTTCCAATATGACCGAGAAGAATTTGCGGCCGCTTCGGCCGATCTATTGACGCATGCGCGCAATCTGGCGGGAGTCCTCGACAACCTCGGCTGGTTCCCGGCCATCCTGGGTAACGACGATGTGGTCCGGCTTTTCTTCCAGCGCTGGAATCCACGCCAATTCGAGGCGGGTGCCAACCCAAGCAAATTCCGGCCCAATGATGGGCTCCCGCTGACCGAGCGATTCGTCCAAAGCGATTTTCACTGGGATCCAAGCGGCAAGAGCGTACCGGCGGGAGTCGCCGAATTGGATGGATGGTTCCACTCGATTCTCACTCTGTACGAGCCTCCGGAGGACATGAGCCGGCCAGTATTCGACGAATTATTTCTCCTCTCGGGCCTTTTCCGGGCCGAGCTTGTGGTGAACGTGGAGCGAGGCGACCGTTTGAAGCGGATGAAGCGGCTTGGCATCCTTTTAAAGCAGCGGCAATCCGACGCGGCGACGAACCAGGATCCGACCGAGCGCGCCGCAACCCAGCAGATCACGCTTGAACTCGAGGAGATGGGCTCGAACTCCGAGGGCACGTGGCGGGCAGCCTGCTACCTCCATCTCTGGGCGGCGAGCGTGGAGGAATTGCGTGAAAAGACCGCGCTTGCGCTGTCGCTCACCCGGTCCCGCGACACAGTGTTCATCCATGAGCGGCGGGCCCTGTGGCCCTACTGGCGCGCCATGCAGCCCTTTTGGACGCGGGATAAGGACCGTTTCCGGCTGCTCGACTATTCCACCCGGCAACTCGTCCGGCTTCTGCCGCTCTTCGGACAGCCGACGAACCTGGTCGCTGACAAGGCGATCGGGGTCCTATACCAAACCGCCTCACGCAGCATCTTCAACTGGATCGTGCCCGACGAAGCGCTCTTCGCCAATCCGCACCATCTGATCATCGGTGGAACCGGGTCGGGCAAATCGGTCTTGGAAAATGAAAAGCTGATCGCGATGCGACGGCGCCGGGCCAAGGCGATCATCGTGGATCTCGGCGGATCGTTCGGCAACTTTTGCGAAGCGAGTGGAGGCGTCCTCGTCGATTACAACATCAAGAGCCGGTCCAACCGGGTGAATCCGCTCTGGCTTCCTCCCGGAACGATTCCAGATCCGGAGGTGCTCCGCGCAAAGGCGCTCTGGCTCGAATGCCTCGTCATGGAGCGCGGCCAGCGCATGTCAGCGGACGATATGGTCGTCCTTGAAGGAGCGGTCCGCCGCGCGTACTTCCGAGATTTGCAGGAGCCGGTCTTTCTCCGGCACGTGCGGGCTGCGCTGTTGCGCGACGAACGCGGGGCGGTGCTCGCCCACCGTCTGTCGCTCTGGTGTGAGGATGGCTCCCTGGCCAATCTCTTCGATGGTCCGACCCAAATCGACTTATCGGCGCCGGTGGTGGTGTTCGACCTGAAACGGGTGATGAACGATCAAAGGGACGCCGATCTGGGCCGGGTGATTTTCAACTCAATCGTGAGCGCGGTCTCGGGTCTTGCCTTGGAGATGAGCCCCGACCCCAAGTTTCTCACTTTTGACGAGGCGGGCGTGATGCTGAAGGACGAGGCAACGGCGGAATTTATGGAATATTGCTTCCGCACCCTGCGAAAAACGGGCGTCTCGGTTTGCGCGATCTCACAGGGCCTGGAGGATTTCTTGACGAGCGGCAAGACCCGCAACGCCTTTGTCGGAGCGGCGGACAATCTTTTTGTCCTGAAGCAAGACAACTACGACAAGGCCCGGCTCATCGCTCAGGAGAAAAATCTCTCCGCGCGCGAGCTCAAGCTGATCCAGGCGGTGAATTCGGTGCCGGGAAGCCACGCCGAGTTTCTGCTGATTCAGAAGACTCCTTTCGGGCAGCGTACGCTACACCTGGTGAGCGGATCGACGCCGCTCAAATATGCCTTCACCTGCAATTCGAAGGAAGACCGCCTCGAGATGCAAAACTACATGATGGCGGGGATGGCGCGGCCGGACGCGGTGCGCAAATTCGCCCGGGAACATCCGCGCGGAATTTTCTCCTCCCGATTGGTCAAACCTGCCTGAACGACGATGCGACTCCTTCCATTCGCCTTGATTACCGTCCTGACGCTGCTGGCCGGCTGCGCTACGGCCACTTCTCCCGTCGCGTCGATGCCGGCGGCTGGTTCCCAGGTGACGCTGGGAGAAGCCGCAGAGTTGGGGGCGGGCGGGGCTGCCGGCGCGCTGATCGGAGACAAGCTTGGAGGAGGAACTGGCGCCTTGATTGGGGGTGCGGCGGGGTTCGCCGGCGCCGCATTGATCCACAATGCGGTTGCCTCCTCCGATGATCAAAAGACCGCCGAGGTGGTCGAACAGGCTCGTCGGCAGGAGCGCCTAAAGATCATGCAGGACTATTGGCTCGACCATACCCTCTCCGCGGGGCGGGAAACCTCGGGGCAAGCGGGCAATGCCCCCCTTCTGGAATACCCCGCCGGAACGTATTCGGGGATTCTCTTCGCTCCGCGGCTCGCCGCCGATCCGACGCTAACCGAGCCCATCCGATGAAGCCTCTCTCCCTCTTTCGCCTCCTCCTCGCGCTGCTTGCGCTTGCGCATCCCGTCGTCTCCTGGGCGCTGTTTGGCGTCGGTGACGTTGTCTTCGACCCCGAGAATGTCGCGCAAACGATCAATGTCCTCAAAGCCGCCCAGCAGCAGATCGACCAGCTCGGATCGCTCTTGGGCATTTCCACGCAGCAGTTTGATCAATTGCTCGCACTGTCAAACGCGATCGGAAATGCCGCTGAGTCGTCCTCGTACGCCTCTTCCGCCACGCCGGCGCAACTCCAGATCTCCCTCAACTCGATTCCCGGCCTCGAGAACGCCAGCTTGAACGCGCTGTTCAATGCGAACGGGCAGCTCGATATTTTCATGGGCGTCCCGCCGGCCCAATGGACGCAGTCCGTCCAGACCCCAACCGACTACTACCGGAACATTCTCATCAATCCGGCCATCGACCGGATCGGCGGGTCGGTCGGCATGAGCAATGACGAGGTTGCTTATACCCAATGGTATGCGGCCCGGTCGTCCGAGGATCAGCATAATCTCGCAACCCGGGCCGCCGTTGATCTTTCGGATTTGCTGGCGAACGACTGGCTGCAGGACACGCAACAGCGTCGGGTCAACTTGCAAGGACTTTCCTCCGCGAACTCAAGCGCCGGAACAAAGGCGACACAGGCGCAAACCCTGTCCGATCAGCAGCACGCCCAAGCGCAACTGAGCGGGAATACCAACGCGATCCTTCTCGAATCGGCCGCTCAAAATGCCAACGCGAGCGAAGCCGCGGTTCGCGCTGCCCATGCGCAAACCCAGCTTCTCCAAGACCGAAACGACACTCAGAGGGCGCAGGATATACTCCGGTCGGACTTCGAGCCATGACATCGGCCCTTCGCCGCGTCGGAGCGTGGTTTGTCGCTCTCGTCGTCCTCACCGGCGCATCGTCTCGGCTCTCGGCTGACACCGGCACCACTTCCACGCCGATCGGAGGCACCACGATTTCGGCGGGAATCGCGGACTCTCAGACCCAGCTCGATCAGGCGATGAACGTCTCTTCCGGGTTTGGAACGGATAGCCTTGCCCAGTTTTCCGCGGCGTACCAGGCGAGCAGCGGCGGCCCAACGCTGCAATTCCTCGGGTTTAATCCGTTCGAGGTCATCGCATCCGGTTTCAATTACCTGTATTGGAGCCTGATCGTTCTTTTTCTCGGCGTGATGGCGGTCGTTGCGACTGGACAGGCCCTCCGCGATCGGAACCCGGGGCATACCATCCTTTCGCTCGTTCAAGTCTACTTCCGTCTGCTGCTTGGGACGCTGCTGATCGCTAATATTCCCTTGATTTACGCGGTCTTGATGACGCTAAACGGAATTCTTTCCCAGGGTGTGCAGGCCATGGTCAACCAGTCGACGACGATAGGCAGCACACTCCAAACCGGCAGCTTGGGAACGTTAAGCCTCGGCCAGGCTCGCATGGAGGCGATCCGCAGCGCCGCCGCCCGCCGCGCAGCCGGACTCTATCCATCGGGCGCCTCGCGGGATGAAATGACGCAGATCGGGAGCTGGTACAATGCGATGGCCAACGCCGTCAATGCGGCCCTTTCCGCGCAGAACATGGCTGGCCAACTGCCCGTTCTCGACACCTCGACCTGGACTAATTCGCAAACACCCGACGATCAGGTTGCCGGTTACGTCGGCCGCACCGTGGTTCAAAATTTCAGCCAGCTTGCGGCCGACCTGAGCGCATTACCCGCTTCAACCGGAAATCTGTCGATTTCTTTTCCCTCTGGAGGCTCCACCCAGCTAGCTCTCCTTTCGGCCGCGCTTGCCAATGACGACACGCAGGCGGCCCAGGCTCTGGCGCTCCCAAACACGCCGGCAAGCAATGCGCAGTTCGAAGCCGCCCGGACTCTCTACGCGAAGAATGTCCAAACCGATACTCTGACCTACCTCGACGGCCAGATCCTCCCCATGATTGGCGCCTCGTCGACTCTGGCCCAGCGGATCAAGGAGTGGTTCTCCGAAAAAGTCGAACAAGCGGCGGCCGCGGCTACCGGATTCATGAGCTACCTGCGCGCCTCGGTCGACTCGGCCGGCCGGAGCATAGGCATCGCCTTGACCCGCATGGTTGCCTTCATTTTCACGGCTGCCGTCCGCGCCCTCCTCGAAATCGATCTTTTCATTCTCGTCCTCGCAATGCCCTTTTGGCTTCTCCCCTCGACGGAGGCGGCCTTTTACGGCGTGCTGCGGTCCCTCATTTCCCTTAGCGTTGTCGTACCGGCCTATCAGTTCCTCATGCTTTTCGTGGACGCCCTCATGGCCTTGACCTTGCGGTACGTCATTTTCGGTCCATTGGCGACAAGCAGCGGAAGCGCCGCGCAAACTGCCGGCGGCACGGCCTACATGGCCGTTACCGCGGCCATCGCTTATGTGAGCGGCGGTGAGGCGGTTGTTCTCGTGACCGTCTGCTACTTGGTGACCTATATCTTCCTTGCCGTTTACATGGCCTTCAAGACGCCGAAACTTATCACTGTCTTTCTGCGCGGCGCCGGCGCGGCCGGAGCGTTTGTCACAACTTTTGCCACGGGCCTCATTGCCGGCGCCGTCACGACCCTGCTTGCGGGCGCAGTAGCCGGGGGGGCCTTGGGCGGGGCAGGCGGAGCCGCGAGCCGGCTCCTTGGTGGAGGGGGGGCGTCAGGCCTGCGGCCCGCTCCTTCCGGCGGCGGCCCTAGTCCAAGCGGATCGGGCGGCGTTCTTGCTGCTTATTCCACCGATCGATCGCCAGGGCCGGGGCGTACGGCCCCGCCCGTCTTCGGGAAGTTGGTTGCAACAGGCCTAAGCCCGCCGCCAGCGCCGGCCGCCTCAGCACCGGTTGCCGTAATGCCGCCGGCCGCCTCTTCGAGCACCGAAGCACCCCAAGCCTCGCGTTGGGGCGAGGCGTTTGGCTTCGGTATCCGAACGTTTGTCGACAGCCTCTCCGCCGAAACGCCGGGCCACGGCTTCAAAATTGCGATGTCCAATTTCCAGACCCACCTTCAACGAAAGGAAGCGGATGAAGAAAAACGGCATCGTGACATGATGCGGGCGTCCCAGAAAGGAGCGTGACAACGGCGGAGGCCCTGCTCGGGTTGCTATCATCTAGGATGTGGGGACCTTCGCCATCTTAGCCTTCCTTGCCGGGCCGATTGCCGGCGTCGCGATTCAGGGCCCGCAGACCGTGATTTGCGGCGAGCAAAGTGTCTATCGCCTCGAAATACCCGCCCCGGCCGGGCAGTACCGTTGGCACCTGGATTGGAAGCGAAGCGGCGGTGAGCCGATGCTCTGGGAAGGAAATCCCAACGAGCCTGTTCTCACTCTCGCTTTCATCGATGAGCCGGGCCCCCATCACCTATGGGTCGCGGATGCCGGTGGCTGTATCTCCAACAAGCTCGACATCGAAGCGCTGCCTTCCAACGCGCGCCGGCTTTCGGCGAAGCCATTGGTCATCACGATGGCGGGTTTGCCGTCCGTTCCCACGATGAACAGCTCCCAGCTTGCCGGAGCCGCCATCCCATCGAGCCCGCGCGCCCCCGTTCCGGCGCTGCCCGGCCCTGCGGGTTCGCATCCAGCCGCTTCAGACCATCCAACCCCAACCGCGGTCAATCCTCCGATCATCCTTTCTCCGAATGCGGACGGTGTTCTCGATGTCGCGGGCGCAGGAGAGCCCATGGAGGATGACCGGGTTCCTAACCCCTTTCGCGTCCGCTATCATCCCCAGCCTCAAACACGGGATGTCCCGCTGGCGATTGGCTTGGTGCTGGTCGGAGACAAGCCAGCCGATTGCTCCGCGATCATCAATGGCCGACTTTACTCACCCGGCGACACGTTGGAGGGAATGTCCATAGCCGTGATCGGTGCGGAGACGGTCGAACTTCGCCAAAGGAACTTAATCGTGCGCGTCCCGGTTGAGGACAAACCGGCGATTCTTCGCCTCCCGCGCTAAATCCCCGGCCATGCCGAAATATGCCGCCCTGATCCTCACCGAGCGCGGAGCGCGGCGTCGGCATACGTTGGAAGCGCGCACCCTTGAGGAGGCGCGGGCCAAGCTGCGCGCGACCGGGGTTTTCATCGAGCGAATCTCTCAAACCGATCGGAGCTGGCAACTGCGGCGACTCAAAATTGCCCGCAAGCACCAGATCCATCTTTTCCGTCAAATGGAAACCTTGCTTTCAGCCGGCATCCTGATCCCGGACGCGGTGGGAAAACTCAAGGATCGTTTCCCTGACCGGCGAACCCGCCAGGTTCTGCAGGAAGTTCATGCGCGCATCGTGGATTCGCGCGGCAATCTTTCGCAGGCTTTAGGCGGCTTTTCTCGCAGCTTTCCGGTTGGGGTTGTCAGTATGATCGCTGCGGGCGAAGAGGCCGGAACGGCGGTCCTCGCCGAGAGGTTTGGCGATTTGGCCGAACGCCTCGCCTACGAGTATGTCAACCGCAGGGAGGTGGCCAAAGCCTGCGCTTATCCGGCGCTCGTTATCGCGATGGCATGCGGCCTGTACGTTTTCCTCCTTGCCGTCGTCTTCCCGCGACTGGCTGAACTCCTGGCCTCGATCGGAGGTTCCCTCCCGCCATTGACCCGCGCCGTGATTGCCGCCTCGCAGATCGTGCGCCGGGAATGGCCGCTCTTGCTCGCAGCCGGCGCCGCGCTGCCGATCGCGCTGTGGGCGCTGCGCAAAACCCCGGCCATCGCGGTTGTGATCGATCGGGCGTTCTTACGCCTGCCGCTGGTAGGAGCCATCTATCGGAATTTGACCGTCGCTCTTTTTTGCACAATTTATCGGTCGCTCTACAAGGCGAACAAGCCTGCCCCTGAGATTATCGATGCTTGCGCTAAGCTCGTCGGCAATCGGGCGTTCTCCACCGGACTTGAGAATGTGCGGCGCCGCGTGGCCACCGGTCGATCCACTCTCAGCCAGGCCTTGGAGGATAGCGGCCTGTTTCCGCCCATCGCCTGCGTCCTGATCGACGTGGGTGAGGAGTCCGGCAAACTGGCCGAAGCTCTTGACCGCGTGGCCAAACATTTCGCCGAAGAAGCGAAGGAGCGAATCGCCGCCCTGATCGCCGTCATCAATCCGGTCATGACCTTGCTCGTGGTCGGCGGCGTCGGGGTAATCATGCTGTCCTTCTTTCAGGCAGTTTACCAGGTGGTCTATGCGACGCATTGAAAACCTGGATCAAATCGATGCGCTCTCCGTCCGCTTTCACTTTGATCGAGCTGATCGTCGTGTTGGCGCTCATCGGCGGCTTGTTTGCGATTACGGCCCCGGTGGTCGGACTTCAGATCACCCGGTCCCGTGTGGCTACCGAAACGAGTTCTCTGCAGAACATGGCCGCCGCTGTGCAGGCCTCCTTCGAATCGACCGACTTGGAGGGAACCAATATCGCGGCCTTGAGCGGCAGCGTCCCCGCCGGAGTGGACACCACCAATTTTTCTCCTTCCACGAGCCCCACCTACATACCCAGCACGATCAACAACTTCGATTGGTACGTGAAGATCGCGCGCCAGCTGGGATATTCGCTCCAAAATTTCGCCTTTCCCGCCTCTGCGGTGCCCGCCCCGGCTGCGACGGTCCTTTACAACGCCAATCAGAACACCCGCTGCATGCTGATTGGTCCCGCCACGGAGAGCGCCTCGCAGCGTTTTCTCATCGTGTCATTGATCGGCTCTCCCGCCCAATTGGCAATTCCACCGCTGCCCAATCCGTCGAATCCCCAGGATCCGGCGAATCTCGCCCTGTTCAATGACCTCTGGAATACGAACTGGGCCACGACGACGGGCTCGCTGCCGGCGACTTGGATCGCGGCCTTGACCGCCGCTCAAGCACAGGCCTGGCAGGGCCGGATGTGGCAGCTATGCGTCCAACGCGTTGTCTGCCCGAAACTCACCATCACGGTCAACAATACCGATCCAACACTTAGCTGCTACGTGTATTACAATTTCAACGGATCGACCGCGGCCAATTCGATCGTTGTTCCCGCCAACGGCGGCAGCCAGACGATCGCTACGCCGATCTACTACGGGCGCTTGATCCAGGCTTGGAGGGGCACAGCTCCCCCGCCCGACCCAAGCGCGACCCTGTTTTCGCAATTCGTATTGAGAGCCAACAGCGAGATCACCCTGCAAGATTAGGCCCCCTTGGCGGTTGCTATAATCACTATTGATGGAAGCACATGCCGAGATCGGGTTAGGCTCGGAATTACCGTCAGGCCTCCGCGAGGTCATCGACCTTGGGCTCAAGGCGGGCGCCTCCGACTGGCATCTGCGGGCGGAGGAGCCTTGTTTTCTGCGGGTACGAGGAGAGATCGTGAACCTGGACGCGGCATCCGTGACGGAGGGGGCCTTGCGGACGGTAGCGGAGTTCGCCCAGGCAGGGGGAAAAAAGGATGCGTCCTTCGCCTACGGCGGCGATTACTACCGGCTGCACACTTATTCAGCAGGCGGAGCCATCTGCGTCAGTTTGCGGCATATTCCGGGAAAAATCCCCCATTTGACATCGCTCAATCCGCCGCCCGTCTTTGCCCAGTCTGCGTTAGCCTCGTCTCGAGGACTCATCCTGGTCACGGGTCCCACCGGCTCCGGGAAGTCAACCACCCTGGCTGCCGCGATCGATCACCGCAACGCCCAGAATGCCGAAGTGATCGTGACGCTTGAAGATCCGATCGAGTTTCGCCACCGCAACAAGCGAGGCTTGGTCCGCCAGCAGGAGTATGGTCGAGACTTTGGAAATTTTCCCGAAGCGGTGCGCGACGTGGTCCGAGCCGACCCGGACGTGATTCTAGTCGGAGAGATGCGTGATTCGGAGACCATGTCGGCCGCGCTAACCGCTGCTGAAACCGGGCATCTGGTGTTGGCGACTCTGCACTGTGCGACGGCAAAAGACGCCATTTCCCGAATCGCGGATGCCTATCCTCAGGAGAGGGCCGCCGAGATAAGAGCGAGACTGGCCAAGAGTCTCGTGGCCGTTCTCGGGCAGCAGCTCGTCCCCGCGCGAACGGGCGAACTCGTGGCCGTCTTTGAACTCCTCATTGCCACGCCAGCTGTCCGCAACCTCATCGCCGATCCCGCCAACCGATATGACCTGATCCCCAATGAAATCGCGACCGGTGGAAGTCACGGAATGATTTCATTCGACCAGTCACTTCAAGACTTGGTTCGGCGAAAGATCGTCGATCCGGCCGAGGCGAGCAAGGCCGCGGTCAATCCCGCTCCCTTCAAGGCGCGACCGTAAATCATGCTGTCGATCAAGCGAACCAAGGCTTTTTTCGTCCCGGCTTGCTGGGCCGCATTCGCCGCGGCTTTGTGGGCAGACTCCCCAGCCTTATCTCCGGTCGTGCCGCTCCCATCGGTGCAATCCGATAGCGGATCCTCCCCAGCATCGTCCTCGCTCAAACCATCCGCCCAAGCGCCGCTCCTTCCGAGCTATCGGCTGGGCGGGCAAATGCCGATCGCCCACCTGAAATCCCTTGATGCCGTCATCAGCGTCATGCCGCCTTCCGATCCGCTGGAAAAGCCTGTTCATCTTTATCGCGTCACAAAGCTGCCGATCGAAGCGGCCTTCGAGTCCGTCAGCCGGTCCTACGGCGTAACGGTTGTTTTTGATCCCGGACTCAAGGGCGAGGTAACCCTGGAATTGCAGGACGGAACCGTCCGCGATCTCCTCGATGCCTTGACCCAGTCGCAGGGCTATTACTGGGAACGCGAGGGCCGGCTGATCGCGGTGCGCAGGAATGTGGTTCGCTTCTACCAGATCGACTATCCTCAGATGACCCGCTCCGCCCAGGGAACCAGCAATGTCGTCCTGACTGCCCAGTCGAACAATTACGCGAACGGGAATCCGTACAATGGGACTGTGACGGGAACACAGACCGTCCTCTCCAATGTGGCCAATTCGGGCTCCAACAATGGATCCAACGGCGCCAATCAGAATGACGAGACCAATATTTCGATCGAACAGAAGAACCAAACGACCTTCTGGGCCGATGTTCAGACAGAACTGTCCGGCTTGGCCGAAACCGGCGAGGCCGTCACCATCAACAAACTTGCCGGCCTTGCCATCGTCACTGCACCGCCGCGCCGGCAAACGGACTTCCAGGCGCTCATCGCCGAGCTTAACCGGAGAATCACCCAACAGGTGCGGATCACGGCCAAGGTGCTAGAGGTCGACCTGAATTCACAGGCGCAACTGGGCGTCGATTGGTCGCTCGCGGCGACCAAGGTGGGCGGGATCGCACTTTCGGGTTTCAGCACGGCCACGGCTTTTTCATCGATCAACGGCCTAAACACCATTCCGAGCACGGTCTCAGGTACGGTTTCCACCGGAAAGATCGCGGCCGTGATCAGCGCGCTTCAGGAACAGGGCACCGTGCATTCGGTGTCCAATCCGTCGGTTCTTTCCCTCAATAATCAGACGGCCTTCGTGAAAGTCGGAACGGAGCAAACCTTTTTCTCCGTCTCGAACATCACGACCATCAATCAGACGACGACCACAACGCCGTATTCGACGATCCAAAATAGTTATCAGCAAAACCCGATCACGATCGGCACCGTTTTGTATGTGACGCCCGAAGTGAACAGCGATGGGTCCGTCACAGTCGATGTCTTGCCGGCAATCACTGAGTTGATCGGGGTCGACACCTCGCCCGATAACCAGCAGACGGCTCCGAGAATGACCATTAAATCGCTCTCAACGATTGCGCGGCTGCACCCTGGCGAATCGGTCATGATCGGCGGTCTGATATACGAGAGTACCAGCACGCAGACACAAAAGGTCCCGCTCCTTGGAGATTTACCGCTGGTGGGAAAGGCTTTTCAGACGAACGGCACAATCAAATCCCGCAGCGAACTGGTGATCTTCCTAACCGCGGAGCGGGTCCAGTAACCGATGATCGCGGAATCGGCCAATCGCCCGGCGAGCAGTGGCAGAAACGGAGCCTCCTCAAGCGATCCCTTCTGGGTCGGCCGTGCGCTCCTGGAAAAAGACCTGATCACGGAAGAACAATTCACGAGCGCCAAGCAGTTCTGGACCAAAAGTGCGTTGAAGGATGGCTTCGCCGCGGTTTTGGAGGAGCTGGGCTTGGTCAACCCCCAGGAGCTCGCCACCTTGGTTGCAGAAAGGCATGGACTGCCAGCGACGGCGCTCTCCTCCTCTACGCTGCAGGCGGCAGCAGCCAGGCTGGTTCCACAGGAGACTGCCCGGCGCAAGTGCCTCCTCCCGTTTTTTCGCAGCGATCGGATCCTGCATGTCGCGGTCGCCGAACCCGTGGACTATTCGCAGCGGCAGGCCGACCAGGATTTTCCCGAATTCGATGTACGCCTTTTCGTCGCGCCGCGCCGCGACATCTTCGCCATGATCGAGGAAGCCTGGCGGCCGGAAAGTGGACAACTGACTGCAACGGAACTATTCGAAAACATGCTCCGCGATGCGATCGCGGAGCGCGCGAGCGACCTTCACTTGGAGCCGAGGGACAATGCGCTGGACGTGCGGCGACGGATCGACGGGCGCTTGGTTCACGCTCGCTTCATTGCTGAGGCCACTCGCGAGCAGGCAATCCAGGCGGCAAAGATCGCCGGGCGGATGGATATTTCCGAGAGGCGCCTGCCGCAGGACGGGCAAGGATCGCTGCAAATCGGTTCACGGCACTACAACCTGCGCTTTTCCTGCCTGCCGGCGGTGAACGGCGAATCGGTAGTCGTGCGGATTATCGACGAGCATGCCGGGTCGCGCTCTTTTGAGGAAATCGGGCTCCTTCCGAGAGACATCGCACTTGTCCGTGACCTCCTCAATCTGCCGGACGGTTTGGTTTACGTGACCGGCCCGACCGGCGCCGGGAAGACCACGCTCCTTTATTCCATGCTGGCGAATCTGCCCGAAATCGACGGGTTGAAGATTGTCACGTTGGAAGAGCCGGTCGAATTCCGCAATCCACGGCGGCTGGTGCAAATCGGCGTGGACGAACGAATCGGCCGGACGTTCAGCGAACTCCTTCGACGGCTTTTGCGTCATGATCCTGACGTGATCCTCGTGGGCGAAACCCGGGACAAAGAAACTGCGGAAATCACGCTCCAAGCATCACTTACAGGGCATCTTTGTTTCAGCACATTACACACGAAACATGCGCTGGCGACGATTGAGCGGCTGGTCAACCTGGGGCTCGACGCTATGATGATCGCCTCGGCTTTGAAGGGCGTCATCGCCCAACGGCTTGTGCGCCGGCCTTGCCCCGAATGCCGCCAATCCCATCCCCGAAGCGAAGCCTTCCTGGCCCGGCACCGCGAACTGCTGGCCGAGGAAGGTCTTGCACCCGAGCAAGCCCAGTTCTTAGCCGCCATTTCCGGCCGCAATTGCCCTATTTGCCGCGGCCAGGGCTACTACGGGCGGATGGCAATCATCGAAGTCTTCCCGCTGCAAGGATTGGATCATCTTGTCGCGGAAAGGGCGTCGGCAGAAGCTTTCTACCCCCACTTGCGACGGCTGGGTTGCCGAACGCTCTTTGAGGATGGGGTGCGAAAGGCCGCTCTGGGCCTGACGACGATGGAAGAGGTCTACGCCGCCATCGTCGACACCGGGAACGACAAGGGAGAGTCGCGGTAACCGACCTTCGATAGCCTGGATCACTCCGGAACCGCCCGGCTCTCGGGCCCGCTGCGCCGCCTTGCTATAATCATAGAAAGGATGCCTGCGATCATGCGAAGGTTATGGCGGCGCTGGGTCATTGCCGCCGCTCGCCGCATGCCGATTGAATCGGCCGGGGTGTGCATGGCCGTTAGCGTTCTATTACTGACGACGGCGGTTTATCTTCTGCCGGAAGTCGCGGGCTTTGCGGACTCGTCTCCTGGAATCGGCGAGGCGCTCCGGGCCACAAAAAGCGGAGCCCGCTATCTCCGGGTGCTGGAATTTGCATGGGTCGTCGGTGCCGGCGGCGCGGCGTGGCTGTTTCAAGCCCGCTGCCTGCAGATTTGTTTCCCCGATTTCTATGATCCTTACGCCGAGGACTGAAGCCCGATGAAAGCCGTTGATCTGACACGCTTCGGCAAGGCCTGGCCGCTGACATCGCGCTGGCGGTTTGCCTTAAGCGGCGCCGGGGCGGCTGCGACTTCGGCCCTGCTGGCTTTCACGCTTTGGGAAATCGCCTCCGCCTATGGGTGGTCACCGATCGTGGCCCCTTTGGGGGCCCTGGGACTCGTCGGCCTGGCCGCGCCTGTGTACGTGGGGAAATACCAGGAATTGTTTCGCTGCGGCCCTCAAGGCTCGAAAAAGCACGGGTTCACGATCGCGAAGATGCCGGTTGATTGGGACGACATGCGTACCTCGATCCTCGTGACCGGCGTTACCGGTTCTTCGAAGACCGCCGGAGTCCTCATGCCCGCGTTGGCCCAGTTGTTTAACACGTACAATGAGGAGACGGAGGACGAGCTTTCCACCGATGAGTTTCAGAAGGCCGGGGCTTTCATCCCCGAAGTGAAGGGCGATTTGGTCGACGGGTGCATCTACCTCGCGCATGAGGCCGGGCGCTGCGTCTCGCGCGATGTTTTGATCGTAACGCCCAATTGCCGCATTCCAGTCGTGCGCTACCGCGACGAGCAGGGCCGCTTCTGGCATTTGAGCGCTCGCGGCGGGGCCGGCGGTTCGGACGCGGGCGCGTTTCTGCCGAGGCTGCATTTTCCGCCGGGCCATCACCGGGCGGGCCGGCTCGTGCCCAATAATGTCTTCGAATATCCCGCCGACCTGGCCGCCGTGATGCCGGAAATGTCGAAGGCGACGGTGCGCGTCAGCGGCATGCGGCTGCGTTTCGTCGGATGGCGTTGGGAGGGACATCACCTGCGTCGCGTCAGCCATACCGTAGCCCGCGACAAGCAGGTCCTGTTGGAAGGTCAGGGCGAATACGCCCTGGTGGACCCCCCAAACGAACTGACGATCGACGGGGTCGGCCATATCGACAATGGAATCCACTATAACCTCGTCGATCCCCGGCTGCCGGCATCCGAGGCGGCCGAGCGGGTGACCCGGCTCGCGGCCATGGCCCGAAATGCCGGCAGCCGCGGAGAAAACGACTACTTCTACGAACAAGGCCGGAAGGTTATCGCCGCCGCGATTTCGCTTCACCGGGCGGTAGAACTGAGCCAATGCACCGCGATCGACATCGTCAGGCTGGCGACCCAGGACCAGAGGCTCAGCTCGGCCCTGGCCCGGCTCGGGGAAAAGATTAAGCTTCTGCGCGAGGAGGCGACGGCCTGCCCGCAGGAGGATCTGCGCAACGACATCCTCCGCCGGCAGGTGGCACCGCTCGAAGATTTGGTGCTATTCTTCCGCGAGGAATGGCAAAAACTCGTCGAGGACGGCAAGACCGCGAACATCATCCGTTCCACTATCTCCGGGGCCTTCGACGTCTTCCTGCAGGACCCAAACCTCGCGGAGTCCTTTTGCCAGCCGGCGACCTTCAGTTTCGAGGACATCGTCCAGTTCGGGAAAATCATCGGCTTGGTCCCTGGCGACCAGTACGAGCAGTTGGGCCGGGTTCTCGGCACGGCCTGCAAGATGGACTTTCAGAGTGCCATGCTCTCGCGCAATGGGCGCGCGGATCTGAACTCGGCTCGTCTCGCCGTCTACTTTGCCGACGAATGCCATAAGTACATCATCTCGGGCTCGTCGACCGCCGGGGATCCCTACTTCATGAACCTGTCGCGCTCCAACAACGTCGTGAATTTTTGTGCGACCCAAAGCTACGCCTGGATCGTGGAAGTGATCGGGCGCGAGGCGGCCAACGTGTACATTTCCGCTTTCGGAGTGCAATTCTGGCTTCAGCAGACCGATCCCGAAACCAGCCGGCGGGCTTCCGAGATCTGCGGGAATGTCACCGAGGAGAAGGTGAGCGCGGATCATAACGTGGATTTCGCGGGACTCTTGGGCGTTTTGGGAAGCGGTCAGGGCATGGTCGTCCGCCATCGGGTCCGGGAGGAGGAAAAGGAGCGCTATCCTCCCGAGGATTTTTCGCACCTAAATGTGGGTGATATCATCTCGTACAATAAGGGCAGAAAGGGGAAACGGGCCAAGGTGACGAAAGGAAAGGCGGAATACATTTTCTGCACCGAGCGGCCAAAGGGCCTGGCGGCGGTCAACGAACGGGTGCGTGAATATTACCGGGAGATTCTCGAAAATCTCACCCATGAGCGCGGGCAAAGCGCCCGCTGGAGCTGCGTGCCACGACTATCCTCCGCCGCCGTCTCAGAAGGAACAGCCATTGAAGCGCCTTCTCCTCCGAAACCCGCCTACAAGTCAGTGCTCCCGCTCACCCCGGGCTTCAGCGCCGCCTCGCGCCCGGTTGTGGAGATTCCGGGAGGGACAGAGACCCCCAAACCAATCAACAAGACGATTCCCGCGCACCAAAATGGGGCGGTAAGTCCGCCAAACGATCCACCCAAGCCGGTCGCTGATGGCAAAGCCGGCTCAGGCGATGGAGGCCTAACGCCCGCCCAGGTCGACAAGGAGCGCGCCGACTACCAAAAATATATGGGGAGCCTGGACGGCTGCATGGGAGAAATGAGCCGGGTCGATCCCAGATCCTTGGCGCCACTTTGCGAGGAAGCGCGGCGCCGGGCCTTAAAGGCCCCGAATCCCGCGATTAAGTATGGAGAGAGTCTGACCGCGGGCCCGGATGGATTGACCTCGGATGATCCGGAAAACCCCATACCTCCGGTCGCCTCGGTGCCTCCGGACACTTCAGGCCAGCCGTCCTCGGGTGACCTCGTCAAACAGTATGCTGATGACGCGCACCAGGCCCGCGCCAAGCATGAAAGCAAAGAAGCGGCCCAGCGGCGGAAGGAAGCCGATCGGCCCCGGCCCAAGCGCGGCGCCATGCCCCTAAAGGAGATGGAGGACCTAATTTTCTGACCCATGGAACTCATCCCCACAGAAGGCGATCGCGAGTACCTGATCGTCGCTTTGGGCAGCGAAGAAGCTGTGATCCTGCTTCAGGCTGGAGGCATGCTTCGCCGGGTCCTGGATGCCGCACCGGTGTGGAGCGGCGCTGCCCGCTTCCTCACTCCTCCGAAATCGGCCGAGGGCATGCTGGCCGTCCTGCCGCGCCAGGTCGGCACCGCGATCCTGGATGCAACGGCGGGGCATACCGTTGAGCGGGATTTCAAGAAGCTCCTATTTTACTCCCTAACGGAGGCTGAACGGCCTCCTTTCAACCTCAGTCGATGATGGTGCGTCGAAATCCCTTGCCCGATCCATAACACCGCCGGTCTCGGCCTTGCCCATTCCAGGCCTTCCGCCAGCGGCTCCAGCCATGACAGCTTCGGTTAGCGGTTATGCCTCCTTTGTACCCGAATCTCGGGGAGACCCGGTCAGGGCTTATGGGGCTCTGGTCATTGCTGGGGCGCCTTACAATCTCTGGCTTACCGAAAACGTCCTCCTTCCAATCCTGCGCCGCTGGTCTGGCGATGACGCAAGCGCAACGCGTTCGGGCGCTGCGATCGCCCACGACGTCGAATGGAGTTCGGGCCTCGCGCGGATTGCGTTCCAAGAGATCTTTCCGATCGCGTCAGGTCTGGGCGATCCGGCCGTCCTGGCAGCCGTATCCGTGACCGCCAATCTGCAGCGCACCGTGGCGATTCTGGCGGAAGCTATGCTACAAGGGAAAGGATCGTCCGGCACGACTGCATCGCCAACGTTCAGTCTTTCGCGCCTTTGGTGTGGAATGATCGACTACCCCAAGGGTTCGTCCTACTTCCCGGCGGCGATTCGCCCGCCGGTTCATTCCGACCGTCTTCCTCCTTATCGAGATCCGCGTCATCTGACGAACGTCTTCTGGTGCGGGGTAGCCGACATCGAGCGGGCCTGCGACGAAAGCATCGTGGTCCTAAGAGAGGCTGTCCTGCGCGAAGGGATTGTCTCGGCGGGCGACCTTCACCACCTCGATCCCCACGCCTCGCTGGGACGGCTGCAGCGGCGAAACGGAAGCGCGAGAGAGAAAAAGTCAGCATGACGACGCGATTTGGTCTTCGCCGATCCATTCACCGGAAGGCTCGATCGCTTCAGGGTTCCGGCCGACGGTCCCATTTGGCGATCCCCAGCTCCAAAAGATCGCGCTTCCAGATTTCGAGCAATTCCCGGCGGGTCTCGCAATAGTCCAGGAACGGTTCGGCGATGTAAGGCGATAGCCCGGCCGAGGCGAGCGTGAGGTAGCTGCCGCCCAGCTCGCGCATCGTCTCGGGGCGGATTCGAATGTGGTAGCCGCGCGGCACGTAATTATCCGGGTAAATGGTGGAGTAAGGGAAAAGCGGAAGACAGTGGCGCGCTTCGAACTCCCGCAACGGCTGAAGCAGGATCCAAACCCCGGCCGCAACCTCGAACTCATGTGCGGCATCCGGTCCGGGCGGAGGCAGCAGCGGAAAGAGCCGCCGTTCAACCGCTTCAACCAAGGCGCGGTTTCCGCACCAAGCCCGGCTGCGAGCGGCCATCTCCGGCTTCGGCCAATAATGGGCCATGCGGACGATGCCGATTTTGAGAATGAGCCCGTCGGCGAGCTCACAGGCGATATGCGGTTCCCCCAAAAATGCCGGGCAAGGAAGGAAGACTTCCCGGCCGAGCGCTGCGGCGTCGATCCGGCGATGCGCTGCCAAGTGAAGCCGAAGACGCAGGCCCAGCGCCTTGGATTCCATGCCCATACACTCCTTTTTGAGCGCTTCGGCCGACGCGGTGGCCTCGGCGGCCGGCTCAGGCCGCTCTAGCTGCCAATCTTCGAACAAACGCTCCTCGTAGGCCAATAGGTCGGGCACCTGGATGAACGGAGCGACCGATGCCGCGAGCTTGTCCTGCGCCAAAGCCAGAGCGATTTCCGGATGCCGGCAGAATTGCCCAAGCGGCGTGGTGTAGAGAAGCTCAAGCACGGGTGAGCCGGGGGATTCGGGTGCCGCAGTCATGGCGAAGCGCCTTAGAACCAGGGAAGGTTCTCCGCTTGAGCGGCGGTCTTATGCGCATGGTCCGCAGTTGTCGCGGCATTCTCGCCCGCCTGCAGCCAGCGTCCCAACCGTTTCGTTTTGCGGTGCTTCTCGGCCGCTGGGTTTGGAGGGCTCGCCGCTGGCGCCGAGTCCGGGCGCTTGGGCTTTACCGTCCCAGCGGATTTCATTTGCTCCTCAAAAACCAGGAGGCGGGCTTCGGTGCCGTAGCGTTCGAGCCGGGAAAGCCCCAATTCCAGGTACACCGCCGTCTTCTGAGCAAAATCAGCGCTGGCCGCGATCGGATGCGGTGCCATTTCACGCAGCACCTCATCATGGAGGCCCGGGCGCCTTCCCAACGAACCATCCGCCTTGGGTGCGAACAGTTCGTCGAAATCCCTGCTTGCGGCATCGGCTCCATTTAATTCCATGAGGCCGGCCAGGATCTGGCTTCCGATGCCGCGCGCAGCCTCGGCCGTCTGATGGCGCAGAACTGTTCCGGCGCGAGCCGGGTGTGTCGCGAGGAGGACGCCGGCTGCGAGAAGCTCGCTTTCCGCCTCCGCCAGAGCGGACGCGCCGGCATCCGTCCGGGTGGCAAAGGCCTCGACCAAGGCCCGTTGAATCGAATAGTTGGCCCGCTGAGCGTTGGTTGCCACACCGTCAATCTGGAGGCCGAGAGGAAGGCTCGGATTGTAGCGGCGACGACTTCCCCCTTCCTCTCCGCGGAGCGCGGTCAGGAAATCTTTTGGAAGCAGCCCCGCCGATTCCGGCCGAAGATCGGCGGATGCTTGGGAGCGGATCCGTTCATACGATTCAGGGCTGATGACGGCAAAAAAACCCAGTGCGCGGGCGGCCAGCCAAAGCTGGCCATGATGGACCACGGCTTCGTCCAAAGCATCGGTCCAGCGAGAGAGGAGTTCGCCCGTTGGGCCGGTGATTTTGCGGGCCTCGTTGTCTCTCAGTAATCGCGGCTGAAAGGCGTCTGTAATTGTAAAAAATGGCTCGGGAGCCGAAGCCGATTTGTCGCTGGCTTTCTCCGGCTCCGATGACGGGCGGACCAGGAGACGGATCGGAGCTTGGCCGCGCCGATCTCCAAACAGCGAATCCATGAGCAAGTCCCTCATGCGGCCACGGCTCGGCGAGTGGGAGTCAATAGCGGCTAGAAATTCTGCGGCTTCGCCTCCGATCGGCGCCAAGACAAAGGCCTCGCGTCCGGGCAGATATCGGCGAATCCAGTAGCGAGGGGCCTGGGGATGAAGCAAGGGTTGTTGAGGGGAATCGGTCGTCATGGCGAATCAGATGGGCGGCTCCGCACGAACCAAGCCGGAGCCGGCATTCGGTAGGCGAAGCCGCAAAAGTCGCGGTCGGGAAGGCGATGGCTGTGCAGGCGCAGCTCCCCTTCCTCCCAGGAAGGCAGTGCGGTCTGCACGTTCATGGCACGGAGCTTGCCGTCGACCCGCCGCACGGTTTCCGCGTAGGCGAACGGGACAACGGGCTGGCCCAGTGGATCGCCGGGTACCGGATTGGCTTTCGCAAAATAGATGAGTTCTGAACTCATGGGCTTGGGCGCGCCGCAGGGGTTGTGACCGGCATCAGGAGCCAGCCGGCCTCGGAGTCAAAGACAGCCACACGCCCCTCGCCATCCCTCCGCGCCATCGCCTCGGCCTGGGCTTGGTCTTCTTTTCGCATGAGGCCGGTGATGACAATCTTGTCGGATTTCGCGGGGTCCAGCATCGGCGCGTCCGGTGGAATCGGAGGAGCATGCCGGGCCGGAGTGAGGCTGGGCGAGGCAGCATCGGCGGGAACTTCGAGATTTGTCACGGGGATGTAAGCACCGCTTTGATCGAGTGCGTCGACGTTCCATCCGCCGGGGTCGGTTATCTGGTAAACGAGTTGCGGCCCAAAAAGCCGGCCATCAGCGTCCTCATGGGCCCGAAGATAGACGACGCCGATTTTGGGATTGTGGTAGACTGCTTCCGGATGCGCAGGCGGCACAGTCACCGCCGATGGCAAAGAAACCGGTGACGAGGTGGCGCCCACCCTGACCGTTGCCGGAGCATGGCGAACGCTCGTGCACGCGCTGGAGACGAGTGCAAGCAGGGCGACAATAGCCAGCCGGTTCATTTCGCGGCTCCTTTTGTGGTTGCCGACGGCATGGCGGGAGCCGAGACGAGCGAGGTCGTTGTCGGGCTGGCGGCGCGCTTGCTATTCAGGTCAAGATCCCGATCCAACTGTAGCCAGCAGGCGGTCCCGGCCGGTATGAGGTAATAGGTCGCGTAGCGCTGTTCGATGTCCGCCAGGCGCGCTTGCGTGAAAGCCTGGACCGCCTGCGCCGAGGCTTGGTAGAGGGGCGCCCGCGGATCGGCGCTCGCCGCCGTCTGCAAGCTGACTCCGCCGATATTTGCGGTCAGCCCCTGCTCCGCGCGGGATTGGAGCAGGCTCATGTATCCGGTGACGAAGTCAGCGATGTAGGGCGAGATCTGCACCCAGGCCGGAGGCGGAAAATAGTAGGCCTCGACGCCGGGCCGGATGTTGCTGCCGGTATCGTCGGCCTCGACGGCCGTGGCGCTGATCGGAAGCTCCCGGCCGTCGGGATACAAGATCGTGTCTACGGTGAGATTCACCCGGTCGCGGTTCGGCTTCCCCGAAAGCTTTCCGAGAAAGCGCGTTCCGAAGCCAAGCTGAAAACGGTGGTTGAAAACGAGGCTCTTGGCCGCTCCAAACTGAATTGTCGCCGACGGATTGCCCGTATCGACCGTGGTCAGAAGAAAGACGCAAATGAGCGTTCCTCTGGGAACGATATCCGACGCGGTGCTCGCAGGCGTTTGCGCAACCCGGTTAGTGGCTGGGAGCGCGGGGATGTCGGCGGTCTCGTCACGGTAGTCGAAGAGCTGAACTCGCTGGCTCGAGGCCGTCCCTTTTCGAGGTTCGGCTTCCACCGGGAAAGCCGGCGGCAGTTCTGGAAAAGCGGGGGTCGCGGCACCGCCGGAGCCCGCTTGCGCTCCTCCGTCGTTCGTCTGGGCAGCGGCGCCTTCGTCAGCCGTCGGTCCGAGGGCCGCCTTCTTTAATGCGAGGTTGATCGTATCGACGGAGTCATCAGCGGGGATGGCAGGAGACGGCGCGGCCGGTCGCGGGCGGTCGTTCCCGCCAAGGCGGTGACTTGGATCGATGTCCTTTTTTTTCGTCTGGGTTTTGACGTTGATCGAATTCGCCAATGCCGCGGCGGCCGTGATTGCGGTTACGTCCGAGGACTGGGACGAGCGTCCCCGCTGGGGTCCGTTCGTTCCGACCAGGAGTCCGTGCAGATAGACGATGCCGCCGATGGCCAACAGGCCAGCAATCAGATAGACGCCGTACCCGATGGTTCGCTTCCCATCTTTCTTTTCCCTGACGAAGAAGGCCATGGCGTCAGTGCGGAATCATTGGGTCGAGGGCCTGGGCGTCCGGGGGAAGGCCCAGTTCCCATTGGTTGCGTCGGCCGAGGCGATATCCCTGCACGGCGAGGAACACCGTCTCGAGCTGTCCCGGAAAGATCACCGAGCCATTTCCAATTTTGTAGCGGGCGGTGATGGGTATTTTCTGGCCGGCGACGAAAAGCCCATATTGATCGGGACTCAAGTACATGGCGTCGCTCGTCCGGTTGACCCACTGAATGCGGAAGACCAAGAGATCCCGGTCGAGAAACTGCGCGAGATCCACGAGATCGATTAGGCAATCGTTCCATTGATAGTACCGCCCAATGGGCACAATACGCAGATTGGGGTGGGCCCGCAGAAATACGGGATCGCTTTCAGCCCGCTGCAACGCGTGGGCGGCGCCCACGATATCGACTTCGCCCGGCTTGCGCGGCCGGGCTTGCCCCAGTCCGCCTTCGTCGTCCGCCGCCGTATCATTCGCGAGATCGAAAGTGCGGACAAACTGTGCTCGAACATCGGTCACGACCTTGACGAGCAGAACGTAGACGTCCGGGCCGATGCGCAGATTGAGGTTGGTTTCCACGCCGCCGGAGCGCACCGCGGGTGTGATCTCAAGCTGGTTGAGCGCGCGGTCATAGCGGTAGGTGACAATCGGCGAGGCGAGCGAAATCGCGGCCACTTTTTGACTGGTCCGGAAAAGCAGCGTGGTGGCACGGCCGGGCGCGACATAAACTTCCATCGGCTGGTTCGGCGTCAGCAGGGCCGAATCGTCCGCACGAGCCGACCAGACCAGGGCCAGCGCCGCGCAAAGGATAGCGGAATAAACGTAGCGGCGCATCGGAAACTCAGGGACCCAAATTCAAGGTATGACGGACGGCCTGTTCACGTTCCCGCTGGTAGAAATCTTCGCGGGAAATCGCCTGCACCTGTTCGAGCCGCCAACCGACGGCGTTGAGCGGCGTGGGGCTGCGGATGACAAACACGCAGTCGAGATAGATCGGGCTGCTCTGGCCGGCTGAAACCGACCGGGAGGAAAGGATACCGCGGTACCGCACGTGGCGATAGCCCAGCCGCGCTTCGATCGTGCGAGGCTCGACGACCGACAGGGTCTGGACGAATCCCGCGGGATACTTGAGCGCGTTATCGCGGTACGCTTGGTTCACCTGCGTTATCACGCCCGGCGAGCAAAAATCCCGAATTGCCGGAGGCAGGCCCTTTTCCGTCCGGGTGAACAGGACCTCGATCGTATCGGTCAGCTCCTGATCAAAATCGCTCTCGTGCACGCTCGCGAGGCCAGCGGGCTTGCCCGTGAAAATGAGCCCGTGGGAAATCCCGACGAAGGTCGGGGGTATGAGGCTGGCGCGGTTCATGCGCCACAACCCGGCGCCCAAGGCGGCGAGCAGGATCAGGCACAGGCCTGTGAGCCAAAAAAAGATTCGCCGAAGCCGATCTTCATCCAGGAAGAAGTCCGGACTCTCTTCGAGACGCGCCCACCGCAGGTTGCTGGCGGCCCCCGTTTCGGCTGTCGTCGGCGGATCGTCTGGCATGATCAAGGATTCAGCGCGGAACTATGGGTCCGATCCCAGGCCAGGGCGTCAGGCCCGACTTTGGCCGTGAATTCGGCCAAATAGAAAGGATAGGGGTTGAGCCGGCTGACGGGATTGGCCTGAAGCACGACCTGAGCCCGCCAGGGAAAAATGGTGGTGCTGTCATGTCCCACGGTCACGGTCACATAGCCTCGCACATACGCGGCGGCCCGGGCGCTGCGGGTATCCGCAACGACGTCGGAAATGCCGGTCAGGGTAAGGCTCTGCGTCATATGGTTCGCCGCCACCTCCTTGGCGTCCGTGTTTAGCCGTTTTTCGGCCTCCTCGTAGATCGCAGGGGCAATTAGGCCCTCCGCCAACGGCAACAGGGGATGCCCGCCATCATCAACCGTGTAGAGTAGAGGCAGGCAGCCGTGCAGAAAAAACACCAATTGGTCGTAGGATATGTCGGTCATGCCATAGAAGGCGGCGGCGGCTTCCTTCAACGACGCTGGAGCCCGGATAACGACCGGCGGCTTGTGCTCGAGCCTAAGGGCCACAACCCAAACCCAGCCGGTCGTCGCAGCCAGGAAAACCAGCACCAACATCACAACTCGTTGTTCATAAATGACCCAGGCAAAGTTGCGGTAGTGGCGGAGCACATTTTCCGGGAGGGTGATTGCGGCGGGCACCGTCTCGGCCGCCCCAAGGGCCGCCGGCCGCTTTCGCCGGTTCCGCCAGCGGTCCAGGAAGGCCTTGGCTTGGAGAAGATGCGACTCCTCCGGGACAGCGGAAGCCGCTTCGGGCTCAAAAACCGTTTGTAAATTTGGCTGCACCTATACACTGATAATAGCAAGATGTCCTTCCGGCCCCTTTCCCTGGTCCGCTTCGCGCGCGAACAGCCCTTCGCGTGCTGGCTGATCGTTTTTCTCGCCATGATGCTCTGCATGATGATCGGCGCGGTGCATCACGTGGGCGGCGATCGAGCGCTCTTGGGCAACTGGGCGAACGTGCGCTGGTAGCTAGGCGATCGGTGGGTTGCGCTCGAACCTGAGGACTTCGCGGTGGGCTATGGTCCCCCGGGCGGCGAGGAGCAGTCCTTCCCGCACGAGCGATGAACCGCCCGCCCGGCTCCATTGCGACCGAAACTCCTGCTCGTTAAATGTTTCCCGGCTTGCCCGCCCGATGACGTCCGCCAAGTCGTCGTCAGCCGGAGGGTAGAGAAATTCAAAAACCGGCGCCACGCCGAGTTCGCCCTGCTGCCCGCATCGGGGACAGCCGCCGGGCTGGTGCAGGGTTTCGGGCACAGGCAGGTCGTATTGCGCAAAATGCCTCGCCTCGATGGGCGTGGGCGCGACGGGCCGAAGGCAATGCGGACAAAGCCGGCGCACCAGGCGTTGGCTGATGACGAGGAGAAGGGATGTGGCGATCTGCCGGCCGGTCAGCCCTAGGTCGAGCAGCCGGGCGACGACGCCGATCGCATCGCGGGTGTGCAAAGTGGCGAAGATCAGGTGCCCGGTGTCGACCGCCTCGACGCAGGTTTGAGCGACGGCATGATCGCGGATCTCGCCCATGAGGATCACATGAGGCGCTTGCCGCAGAAGGCTTTTCAGGCCCTCGCCGAAACTGCGCCCGGTCCCGGCGCCGACCGGGATTTGGGTGATCCACGGAACAGCGAATTCGACCGGGTCCTCTAAGGTCCGAATATTCAGGGCCGACCTGTCCAATTGCCCAAGACAGGAATAAAGCGTGGTCGTCTTGCCGTGACCCGTGGGCCCGGTGGCGATGATAAGCCCCTGGGCCTGCTTGAGACAGGCCTGGGCGATCCGAAGCTGGGCTGGATCGGTAAAGGGAAGTGCGCGCATTCGCGAAAGCTGCAGCTCGCGATCCTGTACACGGGCGACGAGGCTTTCCCCGTGCAGGCTGGGGGTGATTTCGATCCGCAGGTCAGCGCGGCGTCCGCCTCCGACAGGGAAGCTGGCGGCTCCAGACTGCCAAGTATTGATCGTGTTCGTGGAAAGGCCTGCAATTTCCTTAAAAACCCGAAGCAGCGTTGCGGCGCGGTCTTTCTCGACCGGAGGCAGAATCTCCTTCTGTCCACCGAGCTTGACCGCCACGTCCATCCACCCCTCCTGCTCGTCGAGCAGGATATCCGAAGCTCCAACCTCGAAGGCGAAACGCACCATTTCGGCGGCGATTTCGCGCGCGCTTTTCCCGAAAAAATCCCAGGTTTCCGGGCGGCGAATAATGTCCTGGTTTCCCGCGGAACTGTTTGTCGCCGGAACGTTACGCACCTCGGCTTCCAGGCGGGATAAAGCGCGGTCGAAGTCGGCTTCGCTGATGGCGAAGCGGCGCACCTCCTGATGCGTCGAATGCCTGATCGCCGAAACGGCCGCTTCGTCCCAAGGGGCGATCATCGCGGCATCGAGCAAAATCCCATGGCTTAGGCTGGGAAGAAAGCCGTAGCGCAGGCAGGCCGGGCGCAATGCCTCGTAGGCCAATACGTCGACGTCCTCCGCCTCAAAAGGGACCCGTGGGTACCTAAAGGAGGACCCGGTGGAATCGGCGGGCGACCCGGCCGGCCCAAGACCATGAGTCTTCGAATCCATTCGCTCAGCCCGGCGTCGGCTCAGGGCCTTTGGGCCGACGTGACGGCGGTGGCGGCGGTGGCGGCGGACTTATGGGCAACAGGTTGTCCCATTTCACTTCATGCCGATTGGCGAGGAAGCCTGGACGGGCGCCGACGATGCGATGGGTATGGATGTCGCCCGAGCTTGGCTCGCCCTGCGCTGCGAGTTCGGCTGAGCCGGCCTTGCTGGGATTTACCGGCTGATGATGCGAAGCGAGCGCGGCGGCAGCCTCGGTCAAACTTTGATCGAACTTCAGGCCTTCGACGGTCGGCGGAGCCAGTCGCGGCCGGCCGTCAGGAGCCGGCGTCCACAAGGTCAGGAATTTGGGACAATAGCCGAGGGAGGGGGCGATTGCCCCCATCATGTGCAAGAGGGTATTTGCCGAAGTGATGATGCATTCTGTTTCCGTCTTATCTTCGCGCAGGATGGTCGCTCGGAGTTCGGCCACCTCCTGACGCAGGCGCTCATTGCTGTCCGCCCTCAATTCGAAATATTTTTTCCGGCCGCGGACCTCGGCGAAAAACGACAGCGGCGCAAGAGTCGGATTGGCCCGAGGGACGTGGGCCGATCGCAGGCGGGGCGGCTCGATTCCCTTGACGTAGATCGTGGAGCTTTCGTCCCTTCGGGCGGAGAACATTCCGAGCGCCGAACGCGCTTGCGCCACCGTCTGGAACCGGGCCTTCGCGCCTTTGTCGGCGATCGCGGCGAAGTTATGGCGCACGACGTATCGCTGTCCCGTCGCCACGTCCTCGGCGAACAGGTGGCTGACGGCATCACGCCCTTGCCGGACCAGTTCGCAATAGTCCGCGCGGCCGAGGAATTCCTCCCGGATCCGAAGAAGGGCGCCCAGATCGATTCCTTTCTCCCCTTTGACCCCGGGTTGCCGCTGGACCCGGGCCAGGAGCATGATTTGTTCGGCAGCTTCCGCTTGCCGTTGGCTCGCCGGTTCCTGGCCCTCGGGCGGTCGCGGAATGTAACGTTCGCACGCGGCCTCGGTTTCGCGCTCGAAAGCGTCCTTCAAGACCTGCTGGCAGGGGACGTCGACCACCCGGTCCCCGAGGCGGAATCGGCGCAGGATGCTGAGGTTCACTCGGCTGCCGTTTTGCGTAAGCGGATTCACGAGCACGTGAGCGTGGACGTGGGCGCGGTCGTGATGCAACGCGACCAGGTATCCGAGGACATCCCCGGGGTAGAATCGTGATTGAAACTCGGTGAAGGCGTCGCCGACCGCCTTCAGAAGAAAGCTGTCCGCCGAGGCCCCGGCTTCAGTCATGGCGGCGACCAGGCGCGGATCGAGCGAGAAGACGACATGATGCGCCTTCGTCGGCTCGGCGGCGGTATCTTGCAGCCACCATTTCCGCAGCCGATCCATGCGCTCGGCGTCCGGCATATTTTCCAGCTCATGGGTCCCATAGATCTTCGGGTGAGCCGCGCGGCCGAAGGCGACCACACGGGAACGGAAAGGAACGTAGTCGATTTCCGGGCGCAAGGGTGCCACCCGGGCGAGCACGGCGCGCAAATATTCCTCCTCATTTTGCGCGCCGATGTCGCCGGGCGCCACGTAAGTCGCCTTGGTGGTCTCGTCGGCGTAAGCCAGGAAAAAGTAGCGCAGGTCGCGCGTCTCCTTCAGGCTTCGGCGCCGGCGCACCAGGCCGGCGCGTTTGAGCCGCCCGCCGTAGGATGCCTGCACCACGCTGTAAAGGTTCATGGCCGGCGGGCGAGGGTTCGATCCAAGTGCTCGCGGAGAGCGGCGGCGTCGAGGAGGATCTTCTCCGCGCCGCCCAAGAGGCTCCCCAACCGCCGGAGAGATTCCCCGGCCGCGGCGACCGACTGTTGCAGATCGCTCCCGATCGGTTGATCGGGGGAGAGCACGGGCAGTTCCGACACCAGGAGTTGAAGGCCGAATGAAACCAATTCTGACACCAATCGGTCGTTGGTCAGGCCTTTCGCCTGGCGGACGAAACTGTACACCCCCAGATCTACCGACGAGAGTGAGATCTCGACGAAGAATGTCTCTTTGGAATCAACGATATTTGGCATGGGAGGGCCTCATTCTTTCGCGGCCAGCCGGGCTGGGTCACTTTCAGCCGACATCCGATTATGCAAGGCAACCAACTCGTCGCCGTACTGGACCAGCCGGCGGTAATGGCCGGCTTCGGTTCGGCGCAAATGCTGTCCCAACTCGAGATTGGTCGTTGCGACAAAGAGGAGGACCGTATGCAGCCGGTCGGTCAGGGCACAAAGCTCCCTCAGATCGAAGAAATTGTTGAGATGAGTCGATTCGTCAAAATGGCGGATCAGAAAGCGGACCAGCGCATCCGAACTCGCCGGCTTGAGATGATGGGCGAGCCGGCTAAATTCGTTGCGGGTATCCCGCGAGATCTTGACCGAAGAAACCTCGGCTTCCCCGTCATCGCCGGGGGTGGGTTTGGGTATGGTTGTTTCCATACCGGAGATGATAGCAAGGGCGGGCCACGGAATCCTAAAAGCGAAAAATCGTGAAAAATGACCTTCAGCGTTTGATGCAAAAGACAAAAATCGGGGGGTCAGCGGTACTGGGCTGGAATACCTGACGACGAAAAAGGCCGGATTTAGGGTCGCGGCGGCACCCTCAACGACGAAAAAGACGCGATTTAGCGACTTTTCCCGGGGAAAAACATGGAGTATCCTGATGGGGCCCCATTGCGTCCGCAAGGGGGTCGCTCCCCCCGACTCACACCCCCCCGCGGGCTCGGCCGATTCGCTTCCGTACCCCCCGTTCGCCAAGCGCAATCACGCAATGCAGCGCATCGTTTTCGCGCGCGTTTTCGGGGGGCCGCCTCAACTCCGAGCTTGCACCCGGAGGAACGCACGCCCGGCCGCGAACGGGGCGAGGAAGCACCGTCCCGTGCGAGTATCGTGGATCAAGATCGCCTCCGGCTCCGGCTCATCCGCGTCGTCAGGCTGGACGATCGGATTGCCGAAACGATGGATCAGCGTGGCCTTACCCGCAGCCTCAGCCACCTGGTCTAGCATCTGTTTGAACAGGCCCCGGTACAGGACCGTGATCTCGTTGCAGCCGTCGCAGACAAAGGCGCAGGTCGAGGCATAGAAATACCCGCAGAAGCGCGGCAGTTGATAGGCTGCCTTGCGTCGGTTGAATTCGTCGAAATCGCAGCGCTCGCCCTGGGGGGTCCGTATGGCCTCAATCCGTGTCCGGAACGCATCCGACAGGGGCTTGCGAACGGCATCGAGGAAGCCGACTTCGATGGCAAAATCCCGCCGCAGGCCCATGATTTCGGGAAACTCGGGCGCGGGGGAGGTCGTCGTCAGCATGAGGACAGATAAGCGGCCCGCGACATCGCCGGAGGGGTCTGTCGGTGCCATTTGGCCGGCCTGCGCGGCGCAACTCCCTGCCTCTCAGGAGGTCGGTCGCGAATCCGAAGTTTTATGATAAACGTCGGATTCGCGAAGGGCGTAGACCCGTCCGCAGGCGCGCCGAGACCTCGGGACGGAGCGCAGCTTGGACCTTAGGGCCAGGTTCGGCCGCAGCCTGAGCAGACTGGATCTGGCCCGACAAACCCCGGGATGCCAAAGTGGTGACGGCATTCCGGCACATGCGGCAGGACCATTTTTCCCGTCGAGGTGAGGTGGGCGCCGGTCCCCAGGTACTCCACCACGGCGTGGGGAGCCGGATAAACGGTGAATAATACCATCGTACCTCCCGATTCAAAACCGGCCCAGCCGGACTGCCCAAACTGCCGGGCACCGATTTCGTAGGCGCCCAAGGCGGGGTTCAGAAAGTAGGAGCCCGTGGGCTTTGACGGCCTGGAGCCGGTATGGTTGACGTAGTAGTCGAGTTGGCGCAAATGGGTCAGAAATTGACCCGTGCGGAGGTCTTCGATCAAGGGATTGCCGCTGAGGCAGGCCGGGCAGAGATAGGCATATATGGTTAGCATAACTAGATCAGTTACACTGAGATACACTGGAGTTATATGGCAAAATGAGGTAAAACGTCATTTTGTTGGTTTTCGGCATCTCTGTACTGTGCATGCCCGGTCAGTATACGATATCCGCGCATTCGGTGCTGCCAATGCGTCCGGCGGAAGAATCGGGCTTCGCGCGGCCAGGGCCGAACCCCCTTTCGGTCACAAAAGCCCAGCCTGGCGAAAGCTGTAAAAGCCAACCCCAAGCGGATCAGCGGACGCCCGGCCCAGGATGACGTGATCCACCAAGTCGATCTCGACTGTCCTCGACGCCTCCTTGAGCAGCCTCGTTATCTGAAGGTCGGCCGAACTCGGCGCCGGGTCCCCGCTTGACCCATGATTGTGCGCGACCACCAGGGCGCACGCCGACTCCCGGATCGCCGCCCGGAAGACCTCCCTCGGAT